>Ga0172382_10000327_pt1 | contig 89185 bp, 78 predicted proteins | sample Leawel138RmetaG_FD_122245 | JGI IMG/M metagenome (GOLD analysis project Ga0172382, IMG submission 122245) | Leachate microbial communities from a municipal landfill in Southern Ontario, Canada - Leachate well 138R metaG | ecosystem: Engineered > Solid waste > Landfill > Unclassified | place...
GGGGTCCGTGCGGCCAAAACGCAAGCCCGGCATCTCCAACACTTTGTACCAAGGCATTTTTCCCGCCGCAGCTTTGGCAAAGTCCTGGGCATAGGGGCTATTGGGGCTATAAGCGATGCACATGGCGGTACTGGCTACGGGATAGGCCTCTTTCACCAAGCCGGCCTTGAGCAGCACTTCGATGGGGCCGGGAGTAATGGAAACAAACACATCCGTACGGAGTTTGTGACCGGCAATAAGATGTGCCAGAGCATAGGCTCCCTGCCCTTCGCCCTGATAATGCACATTATGCGCCTTGGCAAAAGCAGGCCCGAGATGGAGGTCCATGACCGTCCCCATGGAACCTGCGTAAGCCACCCGAAAATCCTGGGCGTTCGCCAGAACCGGTAAGGCCAGCAAAGTGGTAACCGCTATAAGGCGCAGCGCTATGTTCCGGTATTGCATACGGGGTACTCCTTTTTTCAGTGTATATGACTATATATAACGACAAGCCTAAAAAAGGTCAAGATCATGCAGGGCTATGGCCCTGCGATTTCTAAACGGCTGCAAACGCTCAGGCGGGTGCCCAAGCCGGTTCGTTGGCTTCTCCTTTAACCGTCAGAAAATGCAGACCTTTCCCGTTTATGGCTACTTCACCTAAGACTTTTTGACCGGCACGATGCGTAGCAAACACAATCATCCGGCCATCATGGGCAAAGCTTGGATGTTCGCAGTTCCCGCCGTCATAAAGCACCTGTACATCACCGCCCGATGGCCGCATTACCGCCACCGCAAGCACACCGCGATACGCATGAATAAAGGTAATCCAATGACCATCGGCCGCATAATCCGGAGAAACATTATATCCACCAGAAAAACTCAACCGCCGAACATGCTGACCATCTGCATCCATTGCAAAAATCTGAGCACTTCCTTGTCGATTTGAAACAAAAACAAGTTGGTTTCCACTCGGTGACCAAGTCGGACTGGTATTGACGGTGCCAACGCGGGTGAGCACCCGTTCGTGACCCGTCCGGAGATTTTCTCGTACCAGTTCGGTGCGTCCGCGTTTCCAGACTTTGGCAAAAGCCAAATATTGACCATTTGGCGAAAAGGCTGGCGCACTGAGAGCCGTACCACCATCCGGAATCTGATGGCGCTGACCCGTAGCAAGATTCTGCAGATAAATCACCGAGTGTCGATGCAAATAGCTGACATAGGCTAGTGTATGTGCCTGCGGTGACCACGCCGGTGAGATCACCGGAATTTTGCCGCGCAAAATCGTTTTTGCATCCCAACCATCCGATTGCGCAACCTCCAGATCATAGTGACTACCTTGCTGATCTACAAAAGCAATAGGACTTGCAAAAGGCCCTGGATAGCCCGTAATTTGTTGATAAACCAAGTCCGCTACCTGCTGACCCAACATGTGATAACCCTGCAGCTTGCTGATGTAGCGACGCCCCGCCACCATCTTATGGCTGATTAAACTGATCACATCCGCATCCACCACGAATTCTTCCGGATTTTCTTGGACTTTACCCACCGCCATGGCCAAGGCCCCGGTTTTGGCCCATTCCGACAAGTGGACGGCATCCGCTGAATGCGGATCGTCGGGATACTGCGCAGGCGGTATCACTGAAAAATAACCGCTATGCCTCAGATCATTGCGCACGATAGCCGCAATGCTCGGCTGATCCGCCGGGCCCGATCCAAAAGAAGGTACCGCGACCGGCGCTAAGGGGTTGACTGCTTTGCTGATGTTGACCGTAAGCGCGTTGGCACTGAGGGGCAGGGCAAGCAGCGCCACCATTAATAAACCGTGCAGGTTAGGTTCTTTCATGCTGAACTCCCAAGGATTTCTTGTCGCCTAAAGGGCTTGCTGGATGCGATTCCACAAGCTACCGAAAGTGCCCGCCGATTTTGCCGCTTCACCCGCTATCAGCGCCGTTTTTCCGACAACCTTACCCTGCAGGGAAACGGTCATTTCACCCAATTGTTGACCTTTCTGAATACCTTTGCCGCCCACTTTCTGGTAACTCACTTGGGTTTTCAAATATTTTTCGGCACCCGTCGGAATCATAACCACCACATTCTGCGCCACAGTAACCGGCAGCTTGTCCGGTTGCAGACGCGTATCACTATATGTGCCGACGACTGTACCTGCCGTGCTGACGGTGTGATCGGTGGTAAAACGATAGCCATAATCCAGCAGTGCCACTACATCGTTAACACCATTGGGCCAACTCGGTGCGCCCATAACTACGGCGATCAAGCGCCGCCCGTCGCGGATAGCCGTGGTATCCATACAGTGCCCTGCTGCGTTGGTATGACCCGTTTTGAGGCCATCAATACTCGGATGACCAAACAGGGCAGGATTCCAGCTACGCTGGGTGATGTGATTATAGCGATAGGATTTCAGCTTGGAGATATTAATGACCTGCGGATATTTTTGGATCAAATCCCGAGAGATCATGGCAATATCGAGAGCCGATAGATGCAGCCCCGGATTCGGCAAGCCATCCACATCGGTGTAATGTGCTCCCGGCAAACCCAATTTCGCGGCAGTCGCATTCATTTCGTTCACAAAAGCCCCACGACTGCCAGCAACAGCCTGAGCCAGAGCGACCGCCGCATCGTTGCCAGAATCAATGATCAACCCGTGCATCAGCTGGTCTACCGTTACCGACAGATTCGGCTGGATGAACATGCTCGATCCCCCCGTGTGCCAGGCAACCCGGCTGACATGGATTTTCTGCTGCCAGTGCAAAGTGCCATCGGCCAGTGCACCATAACTCAAATAGGCCGTCATCAACTTGGTGAGACTGGCCGGGGGCAACTGCAGATTCGGGTCTTTTTCAGCAATAATCTGCCCGGTTTGAAAGTCCATTAGCACATAGCTTTTGGTATCCGGCAGGGGTGGCGGCGGTGGCATCAGCACCGCAGGACTGGCGACAGCAGAGTCCGCTATCAGCAGGGTGGTAGCGGCTATTGCCAAAATAAACCCAGACGATAGCCATGGATATTTGGGGGGCATGCGACTTCCTTATAGATGGTGATTAATGTTCGGGTAGGGTAATAACGACATAAAGACTCTGTTGGCCCTGACGCACCAGTAGCGGGATCGGCGTATGGGCGGGCAAGCTCTTTACGATACGCTGCAATTGCTCAGGACTACGCACCGCACGCTGATCAATTTGCTGTATCACCATCCCGTCGGTCAGGCCCATTTGTGCAGCAGGGCCCGGATATATGCCCTCAATAAGCACTCCGTGACGAATTCCGAGATGTTTCTGCTCAGCGCCACTGAGCGTCGTGACGCGTAACCCAAGGCGGCGGATATCCGCTGTCTTTTCGGCCACAATATGACGCATTTGGGGCGGCATGGTACCTATCGTGACCGGCAAAGTCTCTGGATGGCCGTTGTGCAGAATGCCCATCGGCACGGTGGTGCCCGGTGGCGTGTCACCCACCAACGGGGGGAGTTGGCCGACACTGTAAATGGCTTGATGGTTGTAAGTTACGATGACATCACCGGGCTTCAGACCCGCTTTGGCGGCGGCTTCACCCGCACTGACTGAAGCGACCAAAGCACCCACCGGTTCTTTGAGATGCAGCGCCTTGGACATTTGTGGATCAACGGCTTGAACATCAACGCCGAGCCAGCCAAAGGCCAGCTTTTTATGCTGTTCAAAAGCATGCACAGCACGCATGGCGGTATTGATGGGGATACTGAACGAAAGCCCCATATAACCTCCATCATTGGTATAAATCTGATCATTTATACCGACTACCTGACCTTCCATATTGAAAATAGGCCCACCGGAATTCCCTGGGTTAATAGGCACATCACTTTGAATGAACGGAATATATTCATCATCATGGGGTAATGGCCGATTCAAGGCGCTGACCACACCCTGGGTCACCGTATTATAAAATCCAAAAGGCATACCAATCGCCAGCAACCACTGACCAACTTTCAGACTATGCGAATTTCCCAGTTGCACGGTGGGTAAATGATGCGCGTCTATTTTCAATAACGCCGTATCGTAGCGCACCGACAAACCCACTACTTTTGCTGAATAGGCGTGATGATTCGTCAGGGTGACGATAATATGATGCATCCCTCTGACCACGTGGCCTGCGGTAACAATGTAACCGTTTGGCGAAATAATAAATCCCGAACCCAAGGCTTCCATTTTTTCTTTTTGCGGTGGATGAGTACCCTGAAAACCTTGGAAAAATTGATAAAATGGAGAATTTTTCGGGAATGGATCGTTCGAATTCTGAGTACCCACTGTTTTGGTGTCAGAATCATCGATTTTGACGATGGCGTTCCCATATTTCTCAACAATAGGCGTAAAATCTGGCAAATCTACCATCTTTTGGGGATGGGCTGGAGCAGTCATTGTTGTCGGGGCAGTGGCTCCGTGCTGACTATCTGTAGCGAACGCCCAACCGCCTGCGCCCAAACTAAAACCTGCGGCAACGGCGATGGCAACAACCAGAATTTTACGTGGCTGAATCGGTGATTTAAAACTCATTTCCAATAGGCTCCTTTACTCTTAAGGGTGACGTTTTTCCCAGTAACGCAGGATGCGCTCAACCAATAGGCTAGCGGGATAGGTGACCACGCCAATACCCAACAGAATCCCTATAATTTCAATAAGTTCCATAATTATCATAGGGTTTATGTATCACTATGCAGAGCGCACAGCATCCTCTCGGAACGGATTACGTGGATTAGAAATCTACGCCTACAACCCGTCAGATTGCCGGAGAATTCTGAATGCAGCGACTTCAAGCGGTATTCACTAGTTATACACATGCGCCTTAAGACGTCCGTTTTTTACGGGAAGTTCCCGATGATTTAGCAAGACGAAACGTCGGTTGGGAACTTTAGGCCGCATTCGACTCTCTGAGTTGGGCCTTTGGTCGCGTGGTCGAGGATGTTTTTGTGATGGTGCAGTGCTAATTATATGAGTACAGGCGAAACGCGAGCCCGTCATTTCCGAAAGCGCCTCGCTCTGGCTTTTGTGTTGTTGATTGTGGCTTTTATCTATTTGCTTTGGCGCCTAGTGGATCTGGAAGTGGTTCACTATCAACGCTTCCGGCAAATGGCCCAAGCTAATCATACCGCCATTGTGCCCTTAGCTCCGCCGAGAGGCTTGATTCTAGCAAGTCACGGTCAAATTCTTGCGGCGAATCATCCCCACTACGTTCTGGAATTAATCCCCGATGAAGTCCAGCATCTGCGCACTACCCTGAAGCGTATCGAAAATTTGGTGCCGATTCACCCGAAAACCGCTAAACACTTACTCGCCACATTAGATGATAAACCCAGTTATATTCCGCGTATTTTGCGGCATCATCTCAGTCCCCCAGAAATAGCCCGATTTTCGGTTCGGGAAATGCAGTTTCCGGGGGTGGAAATTGCCGCGCAGTGGCATCGATATTATCCCTACGACAGCCTGTTTACTTCGGTAATCGGCTATGTCGGCCCCGTCAGCAAACGTAATCTGCAAGGCTTTGATCCTCAAAAATATATTTATCGTCACATTATCGGCGAAAACGGTTTGGAGTTTGCTTTTGAACGCGCCTTGCGCGGAAAATTCGGCTATAAAGTGAAAGAAGTAGATGCAATGGGGGTACCTGTAGCTAATTTACGTAACATCCCCCCGACGCCCGGCGACAATCTTCAAACGACCCTGCGTTTAAGAGTACAAAGAGCGGTCGCGCGGGTGATGCGCCACAATCATTTTCGAGGCGCCCTGGTAGCGGTTAATCCTTATACGGGTGCGGTACTAGCCAGTTACAGCAACCCCAGCTTTAATGCCAATTGGTTTGTCGATGGCATTAGTGACACGCATTGGAACCATCTACTCCACAACAAAGGACGCCCCCTACTCAACCGCGTTGCACAGGGACTTTATCCACCAGGCTCTTCCATCAAACCTTTCTATTCTATTGAAGCCCTGCAGGATAAGGTGATCACGCCCAGTTTTCACACGTATTGTCGCGGTTATCTGCGTCTTGGTGGACATATTTATTGGGACTGGTATCGGTCTGGCTTCGGAGAAACCGGCCTCACCAAGGCATTAGCGTGGTCGGTCGACGTCTTTTTCTACAAATTGGCCCTCAAAATGGGGATTCAGCGTCAGGATGCCGCACTGTGGCGCTTTGGATTTGGCAAGCCCGCACCTATTGACACCCCCGGTAGCGCCAGCGGTTTCGTGCCCACCCCGCGCTGGAAGAAAACCCATTTCCATCAACCTTGGTATAGCGGTGATTCGGTGATTCTTGGGATCGGACAGGGTTATCTGTTGGTGACGCCACTCCAACTGGTCAGGGCGGTATCGTCCATAGCCAACGGTGGATATTTACCCTATTTGCATGTCGCCAGCGCGTTCATCAATCCCGAAACCGGCGCTCGTCACCCCTTACCCGAGCCCGCTGCTCGTAATCTGCACATCCCCGCTTTTGCCTTGCACGCGGTGCAGCAGGGCATGATCGCTTGCGTCACCCACGGCACCTGCAAAAGTATGGTCACCCCAGGACTGCCCATGGCGGGTAAAACGGGCACGGCAGAGGTTCCCATTGCCTATCGGGATGGCCGAACCATTTACAATGATGATTCCTTATTTATAGGCTGGGCACCCTTGCACCATCCCCAAATAGCGGTGGCAGCTGTCGTTGAAGATGGCGGTAATAATGCCTGGCAGGCTTTACCCGTGGCCAAAGCGGCCATTCTCAGCGACTTGCGCCCCAAGATGAAGCTGCGGGATTTCACGAATATTGTCGTCAACCCGGCCCAAGCATTCGGATAGCTGGACCTGTGTACTGTGCGGAATACGGTTGAACTGTCTAAAACAATCATGGTCTACTCATATTCTGGATTCTGCACGAATAACACGATGGAGTAATATATGTTCTATGCTACGTTTATAGTTTTAGGCGCTTTGTGGGTGGTGGCGATGGTCGCTGGTATGCGCACCACTTTTGGTCCGGCGGATTCTTCAGAAGCAGATCACGAAGCTTAAGATTTTCGCTATTTCTTACGGCGGCGGCTGATTTTTTGAATTGGCTGGCTGCTGTCTTGTGTAGATGTTATAACTTGATCTCTTTATCTGCTATTTGATCGACCAAAAAAAACGGGCTGAATGGATAGCACGATCCGCAATTATCCGGTTTTAACGACGGAATTAACGCTTCGTCTAGTGCGGTAAAACCGCTTCAGGGAGAGGCTCGTGATTCGAATACCCGATGTAATGCGCTTATCGTTTCGTCAACGCTCATTACGTTTCGTGGCAAAAATTCGGACTGTTCTGCATCTGGATATCTGGTTTCCGCATATCCCCCTCGCCATTGCGGTAGGCTTGCTCGGCGTACTGGCCATACTGAACGCACTTCCGCATTTAATCGGACTTTTTCCTGAGCTTGCCGATCTTGCCCCATCCAGCAGTTTGACGCAGGCACCGCTGCTTTCGGCATTAGGTACCGTACCCCAAGCCGTAGCCGGTATTGTGTTGTTATTGATGGCCTTCGGCCTGATATTCCGGTCACGTTTTTCTTGGGCGATCACCCTCGTATTAGCGGGGGCCATGTTGGCTATGCTCCTGCATCATTATGGCTTTAAGTGGAGCGGTTTCACGGCATTTAATGCGCTTATTTTACTGGCGCTCTTCATATTTCGGCGACACTTTGCGCATTCGAGCGTGGCTGCGGGTACACTGTTTGCCGTCATCTCGATTTTACTGTTGATGAGTTACGCGGTATTGGGGAGTTATGTTCTAGGCGCCGGCTTTACGCCCCCCATCAAAAATCTGGTCACCGCGTTGTATTTCGCTGTGGTGACCATGTCTACGGTAGGCTACGGGGATATCACCCCAAAAAGCGAGGATGCCCGACTGTTCGTTATTTCCATTATTATCTTGGGAATTACCGTGTTTGCCACCTCTATTTCGGCGGTCATTGTGCCTCTACTCAATGGCCGCATGCAGCGCCTGCTGATGGGTGGTCAAAAGCGCGTTTTTCGTAATCACTACCTGATTATCGGAGACAATGCCCTGGCTCAGAATACCTACCGAGCTTTGCGTGCACGCCATTTGCGTACCTTGGTTCTGGTGCCGGTAACTCCCGAAAACGAATGGATGGATCAAGAAGATCTCCTCGTAGGGGATGCTACGGATCTGGATGTACTGCGCCGGGCCGGTGCAGAATGCGCTCTCGGCGTCCTCGCTCTGAGGGCTATTGATAGCGAAAACGCCTTCATCATCCTCGCTGCCAAGGAACTCAACATTCCTGGAAAAACGGTCGCATTGGTACAGGACAGCAAACATCTGGAGCGCCTGCGTCAGATTGGAGCGGATTTGATTATTTCGCCGGAGGTATTAGGCGGGGAATTGTTGGCGCTGACCTTGAGCGGGGAAGAGCTCGGCGGTGACGCCATTATCAGCAAATTGTTCACCGCAACAGCAGAAGGAGTAGAGGCATGAGCGCTTTTTTGGGTATCACGATTGTTTTACTGGCGCTGATCGGTTTAGGTATCGCGGCGCTATTCGTACATGTGGTGTTGTGGCTACTGATGGCGGTATTGGGGCTCCTCATTTATTTCGTGCCCAGCATGATCTCCGCCGCCCGCCATCATGAACATTTCCTCTGGGTTTTGGTGCTTAATATTGTGTTGGGATGGTCCGGTATTGCTTGGTTTGTACTGATTGCTTGGGCGATTCTGGGGGAGCGACGCGGACCACCGCTAAATCGGGTGAGTGCTGATGCTTTTAACCCGCCTGTTCGCTAACCACAAAATTACCCAAGCGCAAGCGCTGCAAGCTAGAAACATACGTTTGGGGTGCGGCAGTTCTGGCCATTGGCCCAATTTTTATTTTATACAGTCCGCCACCCGTTGCAGAAGCCACTGGCACCATTTTTGCCGTACTAATACCGAAATCCTGCAGTTTACTACGCTCCCGAACGGCGGTCTGAAGCGCCATGGCTTGGGCCGTTTCCAGATAAACCTGCTCGGCCCGTGGCACTTGGTGCCATTGGCGTAGGGTATGCGGCGGCTGCATATACTGTCGCGTCATGATTTGTGCCCTTGGTGCAGCCGCGATGGGAGTCGGCTGAGGCGCTACTCGGTGCGGCGCATGACTGGCAAAAGCCTGATCTACGACAGCAGTCAAATTATTTTGTGGATGAGCGGATGGCGCATAATCAGGTAAGGGTATCGCAGCGGGCACTCTCGTTGTGGTGACCTGCGGAACGCGCGGAACAACGTGCACCACCTGCACAATCTGCGGCGTAGGTGCTTGAGGGCTCATACTGCTGGGAATCACCTGGATACGTACCTGCGACGTTCCTTGATTGAGCATGCCCAGCACATTTGCGGCACCGGCTGATAAATCCATGATTCGCCCACTCACGAAGGGTCCACGATCATCTACCAGGACGATCACACTGCGGCCATTCTGCAAATTGGTCACCCGAACGCAGGACGGCAACGGCAGGGTTCGGCTGGCTGCGGACAGTTGACGCGCATGAAAAGCTGTACCCATGGCGGTTACGGCACTAGATGATTGTCGATCATACCACGAGGCAATACCGGTCTCTGAAAAACCTGCGTCATTGCGCATCGGGTGATACCACTGGCCGTCAATCTCATAAGGCTGGTTATAGGCAGCCTTGAGATCCGGGCTCGGCGCATAGCAGGCCTGCCCCGTTGAATAAGCACTATTCGCCAACGTCGACCCATAACCCGTAGCGGAATTCGAGGCCACAGGACTCGGCATGCTCGCGCATCCTGCCAACGCGGCAACCGTCAGAGTAAAAGCCCCCAACCGAAAAACCAGCAGCTGTTGTGTAAGGCGCATTCGGATATACGGCCTCTATGAAGCAATCAAGTGACCCCATTCTAGGGCAGAGTATTGAGAAAGTTCAAGCATGACTGTGAGTTGGCGCTATTTTTTCATGTGCAGACTGAGAAACACCCTAAAACCGGCCGCATCCCCGGAACTTTTTCACGAGCGCTACCGTCTGATTGGAGTTGAAGTTCCATCAGAGTTCACAATGATTACATCCAGCCTTTCTGCAGTGCTCCGGAAATGACCGGCACCACCATGCTGCCAGCGAGCCGCGCCCGCTGGTTGATTGTTGTGATTTTGATTGGATTCGCAGCAGTTCTCGCCCGAGACTTGCACTTGCAATTTTTTGAACATCGGACCCTACGCAGCCAAGGGCGCATGCGCTACTTACGCGCTCTGCCTTTACCCAGTGAGCGCGGCATTATTACGGCCAGAAACGGTAATCCTCTGGCAGTGAATGTCAAAGCCGTGACCATCTGGGCGGACCCGGCCATTCTGGACCAGCACCAACATCGCTGGGAATCCATCGCCCAAGCGCTACATCTGAGTCCAACACAATTTGCCGAGCGCGTTGCCAGTGGTGGCGCAGATTATGCTTATGTCATGCGTCAGGTATCTCCCACTTTGGGAAAGGCTATAGCAAATCTACAGATACCGGGGATTTATGTGCAAAATACCAGTCGCAGCTATTACCCTCTGGGGGCTGTCACCGCGCCGCTGCTGGGTTTGGTCAATTTACAGCATCAGGGCGGTACTGGACTAGAACTCGGCTACAATCAATGGCTCGCGGCCCAACCCGGAAAAGAGTGGGTATTGCAAGATGGTCATGGGCAGATTCTGCATATCGACAAGGTCGTCCGGCTTCCCCACGCAGGACACCCCCTCCAACTCACGATCAACCCGCAAATTCAGTATTGGGCCTATATGACGTTGCTGGCGGCACAGCGCCATTTTGGGGCTAGTAATGGTTCAGCAGTGGTCATGGATGTGCGTACCGGTCAGGTCTTGGCAATGGCTAGCGTACCAAGCTGCAATCCCAATCAACCAGGAAGCTGCAGCAACCCCATGGACTATGTGAATAACGCAGTGCACCAAGCCTTTGAACCCGGTTCGGTGATCAAACCTTTTGCCATTGCGGCCGCCTTGGCGACGCACAGCGTCAGCCCGACTGCCCGTTTCAACGTGTTACATCCGCTATGGGTCGGTGGGTACCCCATCACCGATGACGTACCTCATCACATTTTGAATATTGAGCATATCCTCAAGTATTCAAGTTGTATTGGAACAGCGAAAATTGCTTTAAAAACTCCGCGTCGAGCCATTTATGCCATGTATCGGGCGGTAGGTTTTGGTGATGTACCCCAGACCGGTTTGCCCGGCAGCACCGCCGGGGTCTTGCCCCCCTGGCAGGGCTGGGGTAAAGCACGTCACGCGACCATTTCCATTGGTTACGGTATTTCGGTAACCACTCTCCAATTAGCGGATGCCTATGCAGCCATCGCCAATGGCGGCTTCCATATTCGTCCCTCAATCGTGAAGGGCGAACCCTTAGTCAAACGGCGTGTTATGCCATTCTGGGTCGCTAATGACTTGCGACGCTGGTTACGGAGTGTGGCTGAGCCTAATGGTACCGGCATCTTAGCCGCCATTCCCGGCTACGCAGTGGCGGGTAAAACGGGCACGGCCGATCTGGCCAATGGTAAGGACGGATTTTTCCACCATCGCACGAATGCGACATTTGTGGGATTTGCTCCAGGTCGTGATCCACAATTAGTTATGGCCGTGACCTTGCGGGACAGCGACAAATTCTGGAATTTTGGGGGCGTAGAAGCGGCACCGGTATTCCGGGTGACCATGGAACACGCATTAGAACAGTTAGATATTGGTCCGGAATGGTGCGGCAAAGCGGTATGCAAGTTACGCGCTCCGCAAATTTCAACAGCGCAAGCGGAGATCTGGTCAGAAGGTGGCGGCAACTAAACCGAGTCCGTAGCCCTTTGGTTCGGTGATTTTTGGGATGGAGTCTGTCGTGTCCCCGCCTCGTGAAGTTCGTCCACCCAAAGATGAAGTCGACGCAAATCGTTTCTCACCAAAATCCCCATGATCAAGCAGGAAAAAATCAGTACTGCAAAAGCCGTCCACCAGAGAAACGTAGGCATCCCAAAAATCATATTCACTAAAAACACCCCGAGCACCGGGCCGAACAAAAACACCGAAAGCAGCCACTCACGCTGCAAAACCTCACGAATGGCAAACCTTTTCACGAGTTCGGGCCGCAAGGTAATGCTGGCCTTGGGTATACTGAGTGAGACAATATGCCCTTCTTTGACCAACAATTCGGTATCGATTTCGGTGGGCAGGACCTTTTTGCTTTGGCAAATAATCGGAGTAATTGGGAGGTTATCCATCTCTGGACGAAACCGGTAGTGACGGATAATGCCCTCGGTTTCACCGGAACTCAGAACGATACCGGGCAGATTCAAAAAATAGGCATTGGCCGTCTCCCCGCCCTCCAAACGTCCCACTATAGATTCCAGTGGGAGCGTCGTGTCGGTATAGGTGATTTCCGTCATACTTAAGCGATCAGCGTGGTGAACAGGTATATCCTGCGGGACAAGCCGGCGGTTGCTGATATTGAGGTGCCGTCGGTGTACATATATAACCCGCAGGACAAGGCGTACCCCCAGAAGGTGCAGCATAGTAACCGGGCTGAGGTGCCGGAGCCTGCTGCTGGCTGTTGGAGATACCATATCCAGCGAGGCCGCCCAAGCCCGCCCCGATTGCCGCGCCAGCTAACGGCGAGCCCGTCTGATTACCGATAACCGCTCCGGCAACCGCGCCAAGCAGCGAGCCCCCCGCCGTATTAGCAGTTGTGCCATTACTCGCATAAGGATTGTTTGCGCAGCCAGCTAACATCAGGGGAAGTGCCGCTACTATCAACCATTTCACTTTTCTCATCGTCAATCGCTCCTCATCGCTATCGTAACTGGCTCTTGGAATTACATTATGATGCTAAATTACATAGCTCGGCTACTGTCGCCAAGCCTCTACAGTCGAGGTCGGTGGGGATTGAGTGACGAACCCGCTTTACGCGATGATCGCTCCAGAGCATATTGCGGTATATTATCGCTAAGGAAAGTTTCGTTTTGAAACGTTCGGTTTTGAGGAGAAATTATGACGTCCGCTTCATCCCGCCTCGCCGCTGTCTCTGTTGTTTTAACGCTGGCATTGAGTGGTTGTACTGCTAGTTGGGCACCACAGATCAATCCGGTCCCTTATTATACTTACTATCCCGCTTCGTTGAGTGTGGTAACCGCAGCGGCGGAAAAAGCACTGCCCCAAGCAGGGATGCAGTTCACTGGTAGCAAACAAATCAGTCCTAGTACTGTAGAGATCCACGGTTTTGATTCCGACGGTAATGCAATTTTGATCACCCTGACCGCCAAGGGTGCGGCAGTCACCAAGTTTTCGGCCAAAATCGGGCTTTATGGACATCTTCAGGAGGTCCAGCAGATTGAGCATTGGGTGGGTCGCTCTGTAGGACAGGCGATAAGTTGAGGCTAATATTCTTGAACCAACCGGTGCGCGAGCACTATTAAAAACTTACGTATTCTTAAATTTTTTACACTTATTGTGCTCTAAGTTATAAGTAAATTTGAGAAACGTAACTTTTTGCAGTATACTTTCTTGATGTACTAGAAGACGTAAGAAAATGGATTTATGACCCCGGCTCCCGCAGAACGCAAAGTAATTATCGCTGGCCATGTTGGCTCCGGTAAAACCACGGCGCTGCAATCTATTTTTGGTGAAAACATGCTGAGTACGGATGCGCGTTACTCAGACGCTCTGCCCACAGACAAGAAAAAAACAACGACGGTTGCCATGGATTATGGGGTGGTTACTTGCCCCATGACGGATTATCGCTTGCATCTATACGCGATTCCAGGGCAGGAACGCTTTCAATTTATGTGGGAAATACTCGGCAAAAATACAGATGGGTTAGTGGTTCTAGTAGATGCCAAGAGACCCAATCCCATAGCCGCTATCCATCTATATCTGGATAAAATCCTGCCTTTTCTCAATCGCGCCGTGGTAGTCGTTGCCCTCAATAAACTTTCTTTAGAAGAGCGCGAAACTCTAAAAATGCCACCTTATTTGCGCCACGGTGAGTTGCGCTTGCGCTTAACGACTACAGACGCCCAGAATCAGGACGAGGTGTTTAATCTACTGCGTCTGCTCATCGACGAAATGGCATTGGTCGACGCCTCTTAAGGTTTCGCTGTGAACACCACCATATGGATATTTTATAATAACGGCATTCAGATACCACACTCTTTCCAGAATGGGATGATAGCGTTGCCGGGCATAGGTCTGGCGAGGTGATATCCTTGGCCATGATCTGCTTGCATGCCTCTTAAAAGAGACTCACTTTCTGCATTTTCGATACCTTCTGCGGTGACTGATACGCTCACAAGGCGTGGACCATCTGGATCATCGCACTAACCTACGCTGATGACGCTGGCTGTGCAGCATCGGCATTACAAAGCTATTGTCGATCTTAATTTGGTTACATCCCAGTTCCAGCAAATACTGCAGCGCTGCTGGTCCAGTACCAAAATCATCCAGAGCAAAGCGTACCCCTAGGCTTTGACAGTCGCTGATAAGCCGGGAGGTTTTACTGATATCACGCAAAGCAATACGTTCGACCAGCTCCAGAAAAATCCGCTGGGCAGGCAGTGCTGGGTAGCGCAACAGGATATCGCGCAGGTTTTCGCACAATCCGAGGCTGTCATTGATCTCTTTAAAACCATCAATATCGAGCAAGACGAGCGCTAGGGTACGTTGATCTCGTTGCGCGCGGGCGCAGGCAGTCTGTAGCCGCTCTTCGATTTGAATTTCTCTCAAAATAAACTAAAAAAACACGGCGGTTTCCCGCCGTGTTCGTTTTACTAGCCAAGATACTTGCGACGAGGTTCAGTCACCCGCTACCGGACGGCGTTCACCATCGCCATAGAAAGCATAAGCTTCTTCACCATGGACGGCGTCGTCACCAATCATCAGCTCTTCTTCGGACATGCGCAGCGGCACGACCAAGCTGATCAACTTCAGCAGGACATAAGTGACCACGATATTCAAAGCAATGATGAAAGCCGCACCAATGATCTGCAACCAAACTTGATGCCAGTTGCCATCAATAGCGCCTCCGGGGTTACTCAAACCATACGCCGTGCAGCCGGTTTTGGTAGCCAGCAGGCCCACCATAATGCCGCCCAGAACACCTGCCACCGCATGGGTGTGAAAGACGCCTAGGGTGTCATCAACCTTACGGAACAACCAGGTTTTACCCACAATATTCATACTGATCCACGGGATAATGCCCGAGGCTATACCAATAGCGATAGCGCCCCAACCATCCACTACACCGGCAGCCGGAGTGATGGCCACTAGGCCGGTAATCATGCCCTGTACCGCACCAATAACGGAGGGTTTCTTAAAGTAGAAAATATCCATCATCGTCCAGACAATCACGCTGACTGCCGTCGTCAGGTTGGTGTTGAGCACGGCGGCACCCGCATCACGACTGGCTGCGTAGGGATCACCACCGTTAAAACCGTTCCATCCCAACCACAAGATACCCGCACCCACTAACATCAACAGTACGTTGTTGGGCTGAAAATTCTCGCGGTCCCGAGCAAGACGCGGACCAATAACCGCCGCGCCAACAAAACCCGCAACACCAGCGGAAAGATGGATAACGTAACCACCGGAGTAGTCAATGACGCCCAGTGTTGACAAGAAACCGCCGCCCCAAAGACTAAAAGCGCCTACCGTGTAGGAAAAGGTGAGCCAGAGCGGCACGAATATCATCCAAGCCTTGAAACTCATACGCCCTAAGAAGGCTCCGGCCATAATGACCAAGGTAATCGCCGCAAACACAAACTGAAAATACACCATAGTTGCCATCGGAAAAGCGGCGGTAGTATTCGATGTTGGCAGTAATGCCTGGGTGAGTTCATCATTCATACTCAGAATAGGATGTGGTAAACCCACAAAAGAAAACCATTCGTGGCCAAAACCCATATTATAAGCCCAGCCAACCCAGGCGATCAGCACTGCGGCAAAAGCATAAAAGGCCATGAAAGCCGAGTTGATGGCCCACTTCTTTTTAACAATACCCGCGTATAAAACCACGAGACCAGGAACACTTTGCATTCCGACAATAGTTGCGGCAGTAAGCTGCCACGCATTATCACCGGTATTAAGCCAAGCTACTGACATGAGGTAATTCCCCCTTTATAAAGATTTAAGAGCGGTTGTTAAACAACTTAAAAATTAAAGCGCTTCATTGCCGGATTCACCCGTACGGATACGAATAGCTTCTATCACTTCGGAAACAAAAATTTTTCCATCACCGATTTTTCCGGTGCGGGCCCCTTTTTCGATGGCCTCAATAGCCTGATCGACAGCATCATCACTGATGACGGTTTCGATTTTGACCTTGGGGAGAAAATCCACCACGTATTCGGCACCACGGTAGAGTTCGGTATGGCCTTTCTGGCGCCCGAAGCCTTTGACTTCGGTTACCGTAAGGCCCTGAATCCCAACCGCCGACAGTGCCTCGCGGACATCATCAAGCTTGAAGGGTTTAACAATGGCAGTAATCAATTTCATGACGTTACCTCTTGCACAGGGTTGGAACATCCCGGAGGGCATAGCTCCCGGGGGTTAGAACATAAAGCCGGTTTCGACCATGCCGCGAATCTGGTTCTTGGCAAGGCCATTACTGCCCGCAAAGCCCGTATCTTGGGCCATGCTGGCTGCGACATAAGAAAGCTCAGCCCGAGCGAAAAAACCGCCATTTTGATAGGTGGGCGTCGCGGTGATCGACCAGGCATGGGAGCCTGGGCCAAATCCAGTTAGATTGGCCGAACCGTCTGTGGCCGTTCCAGAGTTGCTGATATATTCAACTCGTCCCGCCAATGAAATTTGGTCGGTTATACTGTAGTTCGCCAGAATGGCGCCGCCGAGGGTGCTGGTCGTTTTATTGCCTGCACCCAAAGCCTGTATGGCACTGGCGGGAACCGTGGTGTACTGCAGATAAGGCGTAACAACCAGATTACTGCCCGTATAGGTGTAGCCAACATCGACAATAGCTTCATTATTTTGCAAAGGCGTCGTAGCAATACTGGAATAAGCATAATCAGTGTGCCCGAGATTACCGCCGCCCTGAATAAATACGCTGTTTTCTTTGTTCACTGCCCAGCTCACCATGCCGCTCATCCAGTTATAACGGTTCGAATAAAAACCATCATTCCAGGATAGTGCGGCGGTTATCGGGCCAGTCGTATAATTCAGTTGTACGCCTTTATTTACGGCATTTTCCTGACCCCAGAGCAGGCCGCGCTCGATATTCCAATTCTGATAACTGAAGGTGTATTCCGCGCCAATCAGCGTGAAGAGCTTACCAACCTGAATATTGAAATGATCACTGGGGGCAATCTCGACATAACCCGTGGGCAATGCACCAAAAGTGTTCTGGGTGAAAGTGCCCGTAGAGGCAAAATTAGAGCCTAGGGTCATCACGTTGTACGCACCAGCCTGCACGGCAAATTGAACCAGCCCGGTGTTTTTCGAAATCATCACCATGCCGTTGCTAATGTCTGCGGAGGCGGATTTACTGCCCGGAAAACTGGAGCTGGAAAATTTGTTGTTCTGCCAAATGCCATAACCGCTGGCTACACCCTGCACATTGAGCGTACCTAGGGGGCCTGCGCTAAAAGTAAGCGGGCTGGGCAAGGCCAGAGGTGCCGCATGTACTTCCTCCAGAATTAAAGGTGAGGTAGCCAGAATGGCCAAGGAAATACGCTGGTACCGACCTAGTAATCGCTTTTTGATGTTTTTCATGAGTGACGCTCCCTGTTTGTGTAGTTGCAGGAAACGTTTAGCAAATAAGATGCCAATTGATATTCACTTAAAAAACAAAGTGTTTACTAAATTAATCGAGGGTTTTTACCGGGCGATGCACTATTTTAATGCATTACGCACCATAATGGCGCATTCATTAGGATGGTTATACGACTTCAGACACCAGAGGTTCACGAAGAGAAAGATCATTCATATCCAGATGCACGTCATAACCCCACAGGCTGTGAACAAAACCCAAGGTTTTTTGCGCTTCATCCTGATCCAGGGGTTGTTCGTCCATCTGCTGCAAGCGCAGATGGCGATCCCCCCAGCGATCTACGGAAACCACCTGAATATCGGGCGGACGGTTACCCTCGGCAATCTGCAGAGCCAGCGCTTCACGGAGGTGCTGATAACCACCATCATCGTGAATAGCGCTGACCCGATAGGTGGTTTCATCACGGTCATTACGCAGCGCAAAAAGGTGCAAATCCCGCATCACCTTGGGCGAAAGGTACTGCAGCACAAAACTCTCGTCGCGAAATTCGCGCATGGCAAAATGTACCTGTTTGCGCCAGTCGGGATCGCCGGCAAAAGAAAACCAGCGCCGGTCTTCTTCCGTGGGGTTGACGCAAATGCGTTTAATGTCCTGAAACATCGCAAAGCCGAGGGCATAGGGATTGATGCCGCTGTAACGACGGTCATCAAAATCGGGTTGCATAACCACAGCCGTATGACTGGCATAAAATTCCATCATGGTGCCATCGGTAATCTGCCCCGTCCGATGCAAACTATGCATAATGTGATAATGCACAAAACAGGCAAAACCCTCGTTCATGATTTTAGTCTGCCCCTGTGGATAGAGATATTGGGCAATTTTGCGAACAATACGTAAAATCTCCCGCTTCCAGCCCTCCAGATGGGGTGCGTTTTTTTCGATAAAATAGAGCAGATTCTCTTGGGGGTCTGGCGGGAAATTTGTCGTTTTCTCGCCTGCGCTCGTAGGGGTCGGCGGTAAGGTACGCCAAATTTCGGAGAGTTGTTGTTCCAGATAACGCTCGCGCTCCTCGCGACGCTGTTCTTCTTCGCGGGCAGAAAGCTGACGCGGGCGTCGGGCGCGATCTACACCATTGCGGCTGATGGCGTGGGCGGCGTCGAGCACATCCGTGACGGCGTCCATCCCAAAACGTTCTTCACATTGAGCGATGTAGCGTTGAGCGAAAGCCAGATAATCGAGAATCCCTTCGGCATCTGTCCACTGTCGGAAAAATACATTATTTTTGAAAAATGCATTGTGCCCATAAGCAGCGTGGGCGATGACCAGTGTCTGCATGGTCATCGTATTTTCTTCCATGAGATAACTAATGCAAGGATCACTATTGATCACCAGTTCATAGGCCAGACCCATTTCACCGCGTCGATACTGACCGGACTCAATAGCGCGCTGTTTGCCAAAAGACCAATGCGCGTAGTAGACCGGCAGGCCGATGGAGGCATAGGCATCGAGCATTTGTTCGGCGCTGATGACTTCTAGTTGGTTGGGATAGGTATCGAGCTGCAGTTCTTTTTCCGCAATAGCCGCAATGGCTTCGGTCACCGCATCAATCCGCGCAAAAGTCCAATCGTTGTCGGTAAATAGAAATTTAGACATGGCTGGGCATCTCCTCGGTAGAGAATAAACTGCGGAAGAGCGGATAGATGTCCTCCCGAGCACTGGCCCGAGCCGTGATCAGTTCCGGAAAGTCCTGAGCAATACCGTCGTAGAGTTGCAGGAGGTCACTCTCACTTTCACGATTGACTTCCAGATAGAACAAATTGCGCAAACGTGGCAGCAATTGGGAGAGATGTTCCGCCACCACCGCGTTATCCGCGAAGTAATTATCGCCATCGGAGACCTGAGCCAAGTAGACATTCCAGCGCTCCGGCGGAAAGCGCTGCTGCATGATTTCTTCGCTGAGGATGATGGCTGGAGAGACTAGGGTTCCACCCCCTTCACGAGCTCCAAAAAAGGCTTGTTCGCTGCACTCCGAAGCGGTGCTGTGATGCTTGATAAAAACCATCTGGACCGCCTGATAGTGGCGGTGAAGAAACAAATACAGGAGCAGAAAAAAACGCTTGGCGAGATCTTTTTCCTTTTCTCCCATGCTTCCGGAAACATCCATGACACAGAACATGACCGCATTGGTAATAGGATGAGGCTGCTGATCAATATGCGCGAAACGCAAATCCGCTTCGTCAATAAAAGGTATCGCTTTGATTTTGCGCTCCAGAGCCGCAATCTGCCGGTCCAGATCGTTGAGGCGTTCTTGTTCAACCGATATGTCCTGCTTTTGAGCCAATCGCGCGTGGATTTCTTGCTGCAAGCTGGCCCGGGCGTCCAGCAGGTCTTGGAGTTCGCGACGCTTACCCGCACGCAAAGCGAGACGCCGGGCGCGGGCGGCGCGCATAGTTCTGCCGACATGCATACGAGAAGGACTGCCATCCTTGATAAAACCGGCGCGCCGCCACTGTTCAGCCTGCACATCCCCCTGTGCGGTTTTACGCAGATTGGGTAAGGCTAGCCCATCAAAAAGCAGGTCCAGAAATTCGTCGGCCGAAAGCACAATAGCGACTTCATCATCACCCAGACCGTCCGGGGAACCTTCCCGACCCGGTTTCGAACCACCCCCTTCGGGCTTAGTAATCGTGTCGCCGCGTTGATATTCCTTGTTGCCGGGTAAGACCCTCTCCCACGAGGCGTCACTGAGATCGCGTCGGAAACTCGGTTCATGGAGATCGCGGGTTGGTATGGAAATAGGTTGATCGGCATTAGCCAGATCTTCAATGGCGCCGGAGCGGGCCATTTTTTCGACGGCCGTCTTGAGCCGGGCACGGACGCGTCGCTGTAGACGCTCCTGATTGCTCGTGGATCGGGTTCCGGAACTGCGCCGGTCGATAATCGTGCTCATGGCAGACTCCTGTAAAGCGACGCCCTGTCCTCATTATGACCCAAAAAAGATCCGTATGGTTGCGAGGCAAGGCTTGAATATCGCAGGTCCGAGGCCGCCGCTCCCAGCGGTCGACCCCGTAGGCAGAGACTTACTCGTAAATCTGTTCACCGTGTTGGGTGATATCCAGACCTTCTCTTTCCTGTTCTTCCTTGACGCGCAGACCGAGGGTCCAGTCGAGGACTTTGAGAATAATGAAGCTGACGATGGCATCGTAAACAATAGTCACACCGACCCCTGTCGCCTGAATCAACAACTGTCCGGTATTGCCTTCGAGCACACCAGCGGTACCACCGATGGCTTTTACGGCAAATACCCCCGTCAACAGGGCGCCCACAATACCTCCCATGGCATGGACGCCGAAAGCATCCAGAGAGTCATCATAACCCATCCAGTTTTTAAGGTAGACCGAGGCCCAGAAGCAGATCACGCCAGCGGCAATCCCGATCCAGAGGGCGCCCATGGGCCCGACAAAACCGGAGGCTGGGGTAATGGCGACCAGTCCGGCGACGGCACCGGAAGTCATGCCGAGTACCGTCGGTTTACCGCGTGCGACCCATTCTGCAAACATCCAGGCCAAGGCAGCGACGGCCGTGGCAATCTGGGTGGTGGCCATAGCCATACCGGCCCGGTCACTGGCGGCCACCGCCGATCCGGCATTGAAACCAAACCAGCCGACCCAGAGCAGAGAGGCACCGATGAGGGTATACATCAGGTTGTTGGGGTGCATGGCATCATGTTTGTAACCGACGCGCTTGCCCATCACTAAAGCGGCCACCAGACCCGCGACGCCGGCATTAATATGGACGACCGTTCCGCCTGCATAATCGAGAACGCCATCAGCACCGAGCCAGCCACCCGGACCCCAAACCATATGCGCGATAGGCGCGTAGACCAGTAATGACCAAAGACCCGTAAACCAGAGTAGTGCGGAGAACTTCATGCGTTCCGCAAAGGCCCCGACAATCAGTGCGGGGGTGATAATGGCGAAAGTCATCTGAAAAGTCATATACACGGACTCTGGAATGGTCGGCGCTAAACTGTTCACGGAATCCAGACCCAGGCCGTTCAGGAAAAGACGATCCAGCCCTCCCATAAAGGCATTGCCGGTGGTAAACGATAGGGTGTAGCCCAGTATCATCCACAATACCGAAATCAGGGCGGTGACCGCGAAGCTCTGGGCCGCCGTTGCCAAGACATTTTTCTTGCGGACCATACCCGCGTAAAAAAGGGCGAGTCCGGGCACGGTCATGAGCAGCACCAAAGCCGTGGATGTGAGCATCCAGGCCGTGTCGCCACTATTGAAGGTCGGTGTGGTAGCAGCCTCAGCCAAGGGGCTGCCCAGTAGAGCGAGGGCTCCCATCCATAGCGTCATTTGAAAAGTGTGTAACCTTGCTCCCTTCTTCATCATATCGCTCCTTAGGTATTCCATCTGAAATGGGGTGTTTGCCCCGTTTTTTAACTTCAAATGGACTAAGCAAAAACTGTGCGCGCTATGCATGAGCAGCAGTGACGGGGTATTTAACGAGGGAATGAGGAAGCAAGCAGAGTCGTTGCACTCTTATGGTGCATTTAGCAAAACACCTTTGGCGACAGGGGCGGCTCTGCTTAAAAGAATGCCCGCGAACGCGGGCAATGGGTTGGGAACTGCGGGCGATCAGAAGGCGGTGTGCATTCTGGTCGGTTCTCTAATGATGCTTACGGTAACGCATATACCAATCGACCAGCAGGCGCACCTGCTTCTCGGTGTAGCCCTTGGTGGTCATGCGAGCCACAAAATCTTGATGTTTGCGCTCATCGTCGGAAGAACTCTTTTTGCCAAAAGAGATCACTGGCAGCAAATCTTCGGTATTGGCAAACATTTTTTTCTCGATGACCGCACGCAGCTTCTCGTAACTGGTCCAGGATGGGCTGATGCCATCGTTAGAGGCTTTCACCCGCAGCACAAAGTTCACCACTTCATTGCGAAAATCCTTGGGATTGGCGATACCCGCCGGCTTTTCGATTTTTTCCAGTTCTTCATTGAGAAGACTACGATCCATGAGCTGTCCCGTATCGGGATCGCGGAACTCGGTATCCTGCAACCAGAAATCCGCAAACTGAATGTACCGGTCGAAAAGATTTTGCCCATAATCTCCATAGCTCTCCAGATAAGCTTTCTGGATTTCCAAACCCAGAAACTCGGCATAGCGAGGTGCCAGCTCGGTTTTTAGAAAAGCCAGATACCGAGATTCGGTTTCTGCCGGAAATTGCTCGGCACGAATTTGGGTTTCTAATACATGGAGAAGATGCACCGGATTGGCGGCCACTTCCTCACTATCAAAATTGAAGGTGCGCGACATAATCTTGTAGGCAAAGCGTGTGGAAATCCCGTCCATACCTTCATCAACCCCCGCAGCATCCCGATATTCTTGTAAGCTCTTAGCCTTGGGATCTTTATCTTTGAGGGATTTGCCGTCATAGATTTCCATTTTCGACCAGAGGCTGCTGTTACCCGGCTCTTTGAGGCGGCTGAGCACTGAAAAACGGGCCAGCATGTCCATGGTATCCGGAGCACAGGGGGCGGCACTGAGCGCGCTGCTTTCCAACAGTTTGTGGTAAATGCGCGTTTCCTCCGTAACTCTCAGACAATAAGGCACCTTGACGATGTAAACTCGATCGAGAAAAGCCTCGTTGCGCTTGTTGTTCCGAAATGCAGACCACTCCGATTCGTTACTATGGGCCAGAATAATGCCCTGAAAGGGCATCGCGCCAAAACCTTCAGTACCGTTATACGTCCCTTCCTGAGTGGCCGTCAGTAGCGGATGGAGCATTTTGATGGGAGCTTTGAACATCTCGACAAATTCAAGCACCCCCTGAGTAGCGACATTGAGGCCCCCCGCGTAGGAATAGGCATCAGGATCATCTTGGGAAAAGTCTTCGAGCTTACGGATATCGACCTTACCCACCAAACTGGAAATATCCTGATTGTTCTCATCTCCAGGCTCTACTTTGGTAATCCCAATCTGATGCAACTGCGAAGGCATCAATCGCTGCACGGCAAACTTACGGATATCTCCCCCAAATTCACGCAGACGTTTGGCCGCCCAGGGCGACATCACGCCACTCAGCGCCCGGCGCGGAATTCCAAAGCGATCCTCTAATACCGGACCATCTTCGTCGCGATCAAATAATCCCAAAGGAGATTCGTATAAGGGCGAAACTTTGCCGTTAGCCGCTAGGCAGTAAATAGGATGCTGTTCCATGAGGGTTTTGAGCCGTTCGGCCAGCGACGATTTGGCCGCACCTACCGGGCCCAGTAAATAGAGGATCTGTTTGCGCTCTTCGAGGCCTTGGGCGGCGTGGCGAAAGTAGGCGACGAGATTTTCCACGACATCTTCAATGCCGTAAAAATCTTTGAATGCCGGGTAGGTCAGCAGCTTGCGGTTCATGAAGACACGCGACAGGCGCGGATCGGACTGCGTATCCAGCACTTCGGGTTCACCGATAGCGGCGAGCATGCGTTCGGCAGCCGTGGCGTAGGCCATAGGCTCGCGAGCGCACAGGTCTAGATAAGCATCTAAGGTAAGGGTGACTTCCTGCTGTTGCAGAAAACGCTCTTGGTAACGGTCGAATAACGCCATTTGCCACTCCTTGCGGCGAAGCCGCGATGGTTTACCGTCTTAAGCTCTTGGACCCTGTAAGGAGTCTAGGGTTCGCTAGGTAACGAGATCCCGAACACATTTTCAGACAAGCATTTCCTGTGCCAGCGACTCACCGCTCCACACGATCTTCGTGGTCGGAGAACGGCGCTCAAAATGCACTTCATGCTCGCACGCTGCGCATCCGTGGTGCGCGTTATGCACAATTATGGTGCATTCAGGCGGGGTGCGCCAGTATGATTTGCGCTTGGCCGCAGCGCATTCAAAAATCGACGGCACACTTGTAATGCGCTTCCAATGCAAGGTTTTGTGAATGTTACAGACGATTATCCGGCTTTATACCCAAAAAAAGGGCGGGAGGACCGCCCTAGAAGCCACTTGAGGAGGAGTGATCAGATGACCATGATCGCCGTTTATCTAGCAGGAAGCGTGCCATCTTTTAGAAGACCCCATAGCACGATCGTCCGTTTCATGGTTTCGCGCTATGGCACAAGCTTTGCTCGTCATTTTTGGATACGACAGAGGTGCGCTGCCATGAATCGCTTCGAACATTTTCGGGAAGTCCGTAAAGATCTTGCCGCACTGCTGGGCGGGGTGGTGGATGCCCTAGCCAGCCCCCTACTGCTGCAGCAGGATTGCGCCCAGCAACGGGAGAAGCTTGCCTGCCTGATTGCTCGGAATACTTTTCTGGATTTATGTTATCTGCTCGATGCCGAGGGACGCCAGATCGGGGATAACGTGGCGGCTTCCCGCCGCCGTGATGCCAGCGACGGAGATGGTGTGGATCGCAGTCATCGGCCTTATTATCGTCTGGCGCAGGAAGCCGTCACGCCAGTGCTGACCGAGCCCTACTTGTCTTCGGCTAACGGACATATTTGCGTGACGGCAGCCGCGCCCATCCGGGACGAAAATGGTCAACTCCTAGGAATACTGGTAGCCGATAGCGAATTGGACCGCGCTCTATCCCTTTTGGAAGAAGATGATATTCGGCGCGGCTTCGAGCCGTATTTCAAGATATTTTATTCCCTGTTTTCGGCGGGCCTGCTGACCGTAAGTGCCGCGTTAGGTTTTCATGCCATCATCGCGTTAGGACCCATCTGGTCAGCAGTCGATTCGCTGAGCGAATTTACGGCCCCCTTTCAGGCCACCATATTATTCACTTTGGCTTTGGCGGTATTTGATCTGGCCAAAACTATTTTTGAAGAAGAAGTTTTGTTACGTAAGGACATTCGCCGCCACAGCACCACGCGACGCACCTTGACCCGCTTCATTGCTGCGATTTTGATTGCGGTGTCTATTGAAGGCCTGATGCTGGTGTTCAAATTTGCCCTAGACGCGCCCCAGCAACTTTGGCTGGCGGAACTGCTACTCTTGGCCGCCGCCGCTTTGCTGGTGGCACTGGGGCTGTATGTTTATCTGGGTGCCCAAGCCGAGGTCTTGTTATCTCGACACCGCGATCAGCGCCACGATAGTTCCTGAGCCACAGCCTGAAACTATACCGACCCCGTGGGCCGGACTAGCCGTAAATCCAAGGTGTGGGGATAATCCGGTTGCTCCTCGGCGGCATAAGGCGACTGCCATCGGTGCTCACCGCTGCCCCGAGGGATAAAACGAGCTTCTCCCGATGGCTGCAGGTACGGTGCCTGAATCCCGGAGGGCGGCGGAGGTTGTTGGCCCTGACGATGTTCTGTTGTCGTAAAGCGGCTTTGACGGCGAGCCTCGGCTTCCCAAGCGTTCACGGGAAATACTTCGGAATTTCGCCCACCCGGATGCATAACATGATAAGTGCAGCCGCCCATGCTGCGGTTGTTCCAGGTATCAATGAGATCAAAAGTCAGCGGGGTATGTACTGGGATCGTCGGATGCAGGGCTGAAGGGGGCTGCCATGCCCGATAGCGGACCCCGGCTACCATTTCGTCCTGCGCTCTGGTGGCTCGAAGCGGGACTCGGCGGCCATTGCAGGCCAAAATATGTCGTCCCGGAGTCATCCCCTGCACGCGGACCTGCAAGCGTTCGACGGAGGAGTCCACATAACGGGTTGTCCCGCTTCCCGACATCTCCTCGCCCAGTACATGCCAAGGCTCAATAGCCGCGCGCAATTCGATGGTGACGTCACCAACCCCTACATGTCCCTGCTCCGGAAAGCGAAATTCCGCAAAAGGCGTTAGCCAATCCAACTGAAAGAGAATGCCATGAGCCTGAAGGTCGGCACAGATGTCCCGGAGATCTTCCCAAACATAATGCGGCAGCATAAAACGATCATGCAGGGTAGTGCCCCAGCGGATCAGTTCATGCTGATAGGGATCTTCCCAGAAGCGCAAGATCAGGCTGCGTACCAATAGTTGCTGCACCAGACTCATACGCGCGTGCGGCGGCATTTCAAAGGCGCGGAGTTCCACCAGACCCTGACGGCCCGCAGAACCCGTGGGGGAGTATAGTTTGTCAATACAGATTTCGGCGCGATGGGTATTCCCCGTGATATCTACCAAAAGATTGCGGAACAGTCGATCTACCAGCCAAGGCTGCGGTATGGTGCCGGGAGGCACTTGGGCGAAGGCGATTTCTAGTTCATAGAGCGCCTCGTGGCGCGCCTCATCCACGCGGGGTGATTGACTGGTCGGACCCACGAACATGCCGCTAAAAAAATACGAAAGAGCGGGATGATGTTGCCAGTAGGTAATCAAGCTCTGCAGAAGGTCGGGGCGGCGCAGAAAAGGACTGTCACTGGGCGTGGCGCCACCGAGGGTCAGGTGATTTCCACCGCCAGTACCGGTATGACGGCCATCCAGCATGAATTTTTCGGCGGTCAATCGACAGACATGGGCTTCTTCGTAAATGACCGTGGTTTTCGCGACCATTTCCGGCCAGGTGGTCGAGGGGTGAATGTTGACTTCGATAACCCCAGGGTCCGGTGTGACCAGCAGTTTCTCAACACGGGGATCACTGGGTGGCGGATACCCTTCGATGACCACTGGCATGTTCAGTTCTTCCGCACTGCGTTCTACGGCAGTGAGCAAGTACAGGTAGTGCTCCATAATCGGCATCGGCGGAAAAAAAACATACAGACAGCCCTTGCGGACTTCTAGGGTAACCGCAGTATGCGGAATTTCCTCCCATCGCTGCAGATCAGTCGTGGCAATCGCCGTCTTTTCCGCAAGGCGATCATTCTCAGTCGCCATTTCTCCATGAAGATCCGGCAACGGCGGTAAGGGTGCAAAAGTATCGGTTTCCGGCTGCCATTTTTTATGAGGTTCTGCAACCCAGGGCAGGCTATCCAAAGGCAAGCGCATACCCAGGGGTGAGTCACCGGGAATCAGAATCAGGCGTCCGCTGCGGAATGACCAAGGTGCCGAGTACCAGCACTGCTGGTTCCATTCCCAAGCCAATGGCAGCACCCAGCCTACGGGTTGGTCCAACCCTGCCTGGAGCTTGCTAATCAGAGACTGGCGTTCCAGTGGATCGTCCAGACGGTAGGTGCTGAGATCAATATTGACGGGAATTCGACTTTCTTGATGAAGAATATGCCAAGCATCCTCATAAGCAGGGATGAGGCGCGTACTATCCACCCGCAGGTGCCGGGTCAGAGCGCCAGCAAAATTATGCAGATTTTCACCCTGCCAGCCATAATCCTGCAGAGGGTCCGCAAAAAGCGCTGGGTTGCGCCAGATCGGCAGACCATCTTTGCGCCAATAGAGTCCCAGCGCCCATCGCGGCAGGGGTTCGCCCGGATACCATTTGCCTTCACCGGTGTGGCGCAGAGGACCAGAGGCGAACTGCGCGCCCAGTCGCTGAGCGAGCTGCTCAGCGCGCGCTCTTTTTTGATCGCCGAGGGCTTCCTCATTCCATTGCGGATCATCCACGCCTTCGGTGGCTACGAAAGTGGGTTCACCACCCATAGTCAGGCGCACATCACCCGCCTGTAACCGATCATCGACGATCTGCCCGAGCACCATCACTTCTTCCCATTGCGCTTCAGTATAAGGCTTGGTCACTCGGGGCACTTCCGGCAGCCGGGTAACCGAATTGGAAAAATGGAAGCTCACCTCACATTTTCCAGTCGCGCCGGTAATCGGTGCCGCGCTGGCATAGTGGGGCGTACAGGCGAGGGGAATGTGCCCCTCACTCGCAAACAGGCCAGAAGTGGGATCAAGACCGATCCAGCCCGCACCGGGAATATACACCTCCACCCAAGCGTGCAAATCTGTAAAATCCTGAGTGGGACCGGAGGGGCCGTCCAGAGGCGACTGATCGGCCACCAGTTGCACCAGATAACCTGATACAAAGCGCGCCGCCAGTCCCAAGTGTCGCAGCACCTGCACCATCAGCCACGCGCTGTCTCGACAGGAGCCACTGGCTTTCCCAAGAGTTTCTTCAGGACTCTGCACCCCGACTTCCATGCGCAAGGTATAGCCAATTTCGCTTTGCAAGCGCTGATTGATGGCTACCAGAAAATCGACCGTCCGCTGGCGGCGGCGTTTAATATCGAGTAAAAAACGCTGTAAGAGGACTCCAGCCTCCTCTCGTTCCAGATACGGTGCAAGTTCTTTACGCAGTGCGGGATCATAATGAAAAGGCCAGTGTTCGGCCTCCGGTTCAATAAAAAAATCAAAGGGATCAATAACCGTTAAATCGGCAATGACTTCGACCCCCACTTTGAGCATCCGTGCCCGCTCGGGAAAGACTAAACGCGCCTGATAGTTGCCGAAGGGGTCCTGCTGCCAGTTCAGAAAATGTTGGGTGGGTTCAACCTGAAGAGAATAGGCCAGGATGGGCGTGCGGCAATGCGGTGCAGGCCGCAGACGCAGCACATGCGGATGAATTTCCACCAGTCGATCAAATGCATATTCGGTCTGATGACGCAGGACGACATGGATGCCCATAAGGATTTCCTCAGTAATGGAAAGGGGATGGGCTTAGGCTTGAGCAGCCCGCAAATGCAGGTTGTTGGCCGGGTTTTCGAGACCCATATCCTCTCTAGCGAAATAAGTACTCTGAACAGTACGATGGACCATAGCCAAATCTTTCTGAGCTTGGTCTAGGTATTCATGAAGGAGATCCGGACGCAGATTACCCAGCTTGAGATTATCCAGACGGCGTCTAGCGCGTCGCACCGCCTCGGCGGGGGTTCCCGCATTGGGTAGATAAGCCAGCGCCACCTCCATTTCCCCCAAGCAGTATTTCATGCTGCGCGGAAATTTGCCGTCTTTCAGTAGATAATCCACCACCTGATTACTCCGGATTTGCACCGAAATATGGCGCCGATACATTTCAAAGGCACTGAGAGACTTCAGAACGCCGATCCATAAACTGCTGCCTGCCGTTTTTTGTAGTCCCTGATCTTGGGGCAGAATAACGGCGCTAGTCACATCGACGATGCGCGTCGTCATGTCGGCGCGTTCCATATTACGGCCCAGCTTGATGAACTGATAAACATTATCCTGACTCATACTACTAATCAGCAGTCCTACCAGCGCATGACGCCGCGAAATCACTTCGTTCAGAAAAGCGTAACGGGCATGGCGACTTTCTGATCCTGAGCCCGCATTTTCGCGAACATAAATAAACAGCATATTCAAACGCTCCCAGAACTCCCCCGGGAGTAAATCGCGAAAGGTACGGCAGTTCTCCCGAGCTTGATGAATAGCGGACATCACTGAGTTGGGATTACGCTCATCGGCAATCAGAAAACGCATGATGCGGCTCTCTTCGGGCGCGCCGTAAAGCGCATCATAGAGCTTGGCATCGCCCGTGACCTGCAACAGAATATCCCAGCCAAAATAGGCACCTGGCGGCAAATCCAAAAGCATCAGCGTCGTGGCATTAATGAGCCGAGCCATATCCTCGGTGCGTTCCAGATACCGCGCCATCCAATACAGATTTTCTGCTACTCGGGAAAGCATGGAGCCTCCTCATCGACGATCCAAGTGTCTTTGCTACCGCCACCTTGGGAACTGTTGACCACCAATGACCCTGGCGTCATGGCTACGCGGGTCAATCCGCCGGTGGTCACATAAAGTTTATCGGCCTGCAAAATAAAGGGCCGCAAATCCAGATGGCGAGCTTCCAGATGATCGCCCACCAAAGTTGGGGCCGTGGAAATATTCAGGGTGGGCTGCGCTATATAGTTGCGGGGATTAGCCCGGATCAGCTCCGCAAAGCGGGCCCGTTCATCAGCGCTGGCGCGTGGCCCAATCAGCATGCCATATCCTCCCGACTCGTTTGCCGGTTTGACCACCAGTTCGTCAAGATGCTCCAGAACATAGTCCAGATCGGCATCACGCATACACAGGTAGGTCGGCACATTCGGGAGAATGGGATCAGCGTCCAGATAATATCGGATAATCTCCGGCACAAAAGCGTAAACCACCTTATCATCCGCAACACCCGCACCGGGAGCATTGGCGATGGCCACCGTACCTCGCCGCCAAGCCCGCATCAGGCCGTTTATACCTAGGGCCGAATCCGGGAAAAAAACTTCGGGATCGAGGTAGTCATCATCAATACGTCGGTAGATCACGTCCACCCGTTGCAAACCAGAAATAGTGCGTAAATAAACAATATCGTCGCCACTGACGTAAAAGTCCGCACCCTCCGCTAGATACGCCCCCATCTGCTGCGCCAGGTAACTATGCTCGAAGTAGGCCGAATTGTAGATACCGGGAGTCAGCACGGCGATAACCGGTTTTTCGATCGGGCGCGGCGAGAGGGCGGCGAGGGTTTCATACAGCCGATTGGGATAATCATCTACCGGTCGAATGATGGAGGACTTAAACAACTCCGGGAAAAGGCGCTTCATGATCTGGCGGTTTTCAAGCATGTAGGAAACTCCAGAGGGGACTCGGAGATTGTCTTCCAACACGTAGACCGTGCCGTCGGCATCGCGGACCAGATCGCTGCCGCAGACATGGGCCCATACCCCGAAAGGCGGGTGAATGCCTTGGCAAGCCGCCCTGAAATTACGTGAACCCGCCAACACTTCCGCTGGGAAAATACCGTCTGCAATGATGTGTTGCTCATTGTACAAATCATCAATAAACAGATTCAGCGCCTGAAGACGTTGTTTAAGGCCTTCCTCAATGCGTGTCCACTCTTTGACAGACAGAATTCTCGGGATGATGTCGAAAGGCCAAGCGCGATCAATATTGCCCGCCTCACTGTAAACGGTGAACGTAATACCCATGGCCAGTATGGAAGCATCGGCAGCCTGACGTCGGGCTTGCAATTCGGCGCTATCGAGGGTGCTAAGATAATTAAAAAGCGGCTCTGCGGCCGTCCGGGGATGGGCTTGCGCATCGACCAGTTCGTCGTAGGTAATCTGTTGCTGATAATGCGTACTTAACCAGTCCATCAGAATTTATCTCCTCGTCGCAATAGGCCTCTTCGATACATACGATCTGGCACTGGGTCGGCGCGGCCCCTTCCCAAGGTCTGGACAGGATCGCTTGCTCGCTTTACCGAACTATAGCAAAGCCTGTGCCAAGCAAGCTGACTCGTGCAGAAAAATTCATTTTTCGACTTTGCGCAGGCACGACGGGTTTGACCGGCAACCGGAGATTTGCAGCTTTCTGGCTATGCTGCAGTCGCAGCGTGCGACTTAGCCGACCCATGGCCGGAGAACTGGGGCAAACCGCCGATGTTGTGCACCAAAATAATGCAAAGAGCACCACAATGGTGCGACGGATTTGACTATACGCGCCGAGATTGATCGGTCATTCAAACCGGCGGGGGGGATATCGTTTCCTCCCAAGAAAACGGCGGCAAACTATCCAGTGCCTGCAACAATCCTTGGCTCCAACGCTCACCTAGCGTCCGATAAAAGCGGTCTTCTTCGGTCAATGACAAATAGCGCCCCATGCGCAATGAACCAGACTTATAGATAAGCAGTTCGACCGGCGGGCCTACCGTCACATTGCTGCGCATGGTGGAGTTCATGGAAACCAGAGCGCAACGTGCCGCTGCTTCAAGCGATAAATCCGGAGTAATCACCCGATCGAGGATCGGTTTACCGTATTTGATTTCACCAATTTGCAAAAAAGGATGGTCCGTGGACTCATGAATGTAATTACCTTGAGGGTAAATCATGTAGGTAGCGGGTACTTCAGTACCAATCTGCCCACCCAGAATAAAAGTAGCCTCAAAGTTGGTATTGGCGGTGTCTCGATTGGCCTGGTTACGCTGCACTTCAGCGTTTATCAGTCCAACATAGTCCGCTGCGTGCGCCATTCCCGTGAGATTCAGCAGATGTGTTTCTGCATTTTGGTTGATATCCTGCTGTATGCGCTTCACCACGCCTTGGGTGGTGGCCAGATTACCCGCCGAAAGCAAACAGATAAAACGATCGCCTGGCCAGCAAAAATTGTGCATTTTTGAGTAGATGCTGACATTGTCTGTGCCCGCATTCGTCCGGGAGTCCGAACAGAAAATCAATCCCCCGGCGACATGAGCAGTAAGGCAGTAAGTCATGAGGTAATCCTGTAAACCCGCGACATAGGTCGTTAATAGTCGCTGAAATCGTTGCCTTTGGGAAGCCGGTGGGATACTGGAAGTTTTTCTATCACTTCGCGTACTACCCGAATTCATCTTGATGCACCAACATGGTGCAGAGTTCCCCTAGTTGTGCTTCAATAGGCTGCATGCTCAGCACCCGCTTTTCCTAGGGGCGACACCGATTGCACAAACCTTCGGGAAGTGCCACTTCTTTTTCTGGACATTTACTGGTGCGCTTTTTGCTTTAAGTTCATCCATGAGAGCTCAGAGCCGTCACCCCACTGGGAGCCTGTATGGTGCAGCGCAAAAAAATACATGACATATCCGCAGAAAATATGGTGCTGGACGCGCTGGAATCGGCAGTACTCACCCTCGGCACCGATCAGCACATTCGCTATATGAATCCCGCTGCGGAAAACTTGCTGCGCATTAGCCAGCATCAGGCACTCGGACACACCGTAGCCTCACTGTGCAGCATTATTGGAGAAGATCGTTTTGCCGCATTGTTCGGGGATGCGACAACGGGGAACGGCGCGATTTTGCGACGCGCCCTCCCCTTGCAGTTGCATGACGGCGGACATGCCGTGGTTGATCTGGTAGTGACCCCTTCACCTGCGGAGGGCTTGATCCTTGAAATGCGACCAATGGAGCTGCCAGCCCGTCATGCTGAAGAAGAAATGCAGGATCGCATTTACGGAGCGGCGCAGGAAATGTTGCGCGGACTCGCCCATGAAATCAAAAATCCTCTGGGAGGACTACGAGGGGCGACCCAGCTTCTCGAACGCGAGCTGCAACGTCCCGAACTCAAAGACTATACGCGGGTGATCCTGCATGAAGTCGACCGCCTGCATCATTTAGTGGATCGCTTGCAGGGCCCTCGCAGCCGACCGGTATTTGCCGCAGTGAACGTGCATCAAGTACTGGAGCATGTGCGGCGCCTGCTCAATGCCGAATTACCTACGGGTATTTCTCTGCGTTTTGACTATGACACTTCCATTCCCGACATCCATGCAGATCAGGAGCAACTGGTGCAAGTTTTTCTCAATTTAATGCGTAATGCCCAACAGGCTCTCGACCGCCACGGCACCATTCTGATCCGAACCCGGGTGGATCGTTACGTGACCCTACTGCATCATAAGTTTCGACTGGCACTACGCGTCGACATCATTGACGACGGGCCGGGTATTCCTGCGGATCTCCTCCCCCGGATTTTTCTGCCGCTGGTAACTAGCCGGGCCGAAGGCATGGGCATGGGGCTAGCGATTGCCCAAGGCCTGATACGCGGCCATGGTGGCGTCGTGCATTGCCACTCCGTACCCGGAGAAACCATGTTCTCAGTATCCCTGCCCATCACACAACATCGGGAGATCTCCTCATGAAGCAGGTCTGGATTATTGATGATGATCCCTCTATTCGCTGGGTGTTAGAAAAAGCTTTAGCCCAAGCCGAGATACCTTCCCGAAGTTTTGTGGATGCAGATACCGCTTTGCGCGCATTGGGTCGTGACCAGCCCGACGCCATTGTCACGGATTTGCGCATGCCGGGCCTTGATGGACTAGATTTCCTGCGCGAAGTGCAATCCCGTTGGCCCAAATTGCCAGTTATCGTCATCACCGCACACTCCGATCTCGACAATGCGGTGGCGGCTTTTCAGAGCGGTGCTTTTGAGTATCTGCCCAAACCTTTTGACATGGATGAAGCCGTCAATCTCGTGCGTCGCGCCCTTGGCAGCCACGAAGAACCCAGCGCGAACAACACGGCGGACGAAACCGACCCCACCGAGATGATCGGCGAGGCCCCCGCCATGCAGGAGGTATTTCGCGCCATCGGACGCCTGTCCCGTTCTCAAATCAATGTGTTGATCACCGGCGAATCCGGAGCCGGTAAAGAACTGGTGGCGAGCGCTCTGCATCGGCATAGCCCGCGCGCACGCGGGCCATTTATTGCCATCAATACGGCCGCCATTCCCGCAGAATTACTGGAATCCGAATTATTTGGCCATGAAAAAGGCGCATTTACCGGAGCCGTACAAACTCGCCAGGGGCGTTTTGAGCAAGCTTCTGCGGGTACTTTATTTCTGGATGAAATTGGCGATATGCCTGCAGCACTGCAAACTCGCCTGCTCAGAGTGCTCTCTGACGGCACCTTTTATCGCGTGGGTGGCCATGCGCCGCTGCGCGCCGATGTCCGAGTGCTCGCGGCCACCCACCAGAATCTCGAAGCAAAAGTGCGCGACGGGAGCTTTCGCGAGGATCTCTACCACCGGCTGAATGTCATCCATATCCATCTGCCGCCCTTGCGGGAGCGCCGCGAGGATATACCGCGCCTTGCCCGTCACTTTTTACGTCGAAGCGCCGAGCAACTAGATGTAGAGCGTAAGGTGCTCAGTTTAGCTGCGGAAACTGCGTTTATGGATTGGCACTGGCCAGGCAATGTCCGTCAGCTCGAAAACGTTTGCCGCTGGATAACGGTTATGGCCCCCACCACGGAAGTGCAACTCACTGACCTACCACCGGAAATGGCTACTCCCGCACCGCTGGCTACGCTCTCAGAGCAATCCGGCTCGCAAGATTGGCGCTTGCAGTTAGGAAGCCTAGTGCGCCAGCGCCTAGCCAGTGGCGAAGAATCCCTGCTCGACAAAATTCAGCCACAGTTTGAGCGCTGTCTTCTGGAAGCGGCCTTGCAGCATACCCGGGGTCATAAACAGGATGCCGCCTTAAAATTGGGTTGGGGGCGCAACACGCTGACGCGGAAACTCAAAGAACTCGGTATTGAAGACGTATAAAGTGCTTCTGTGTAGCGCCATGCAGCGCTTCACCCAGCATGCACAAAACATCCCTCTGGCGGAAGCTGGGTTTTCGACTAAAACACCTCTTGCACGTTTTGCCGACGGACGCGCTAAGACGGCTGTGAGGTGTTTATGCAAGGGTTGATGTTGCTGCTGGAAATTGTGGTTGTTCTGCTACTATTGGCGGAGGTGTATATCCGGCTGCGTGCTCGACGGCGACGCCAGCAAGAACGCCCATTGCCGGTTCAGAAGACAGCCCCAGAAGGGGTATATACTCCCGCCAATGTGCCGCTAACGCACCCCACGAATCCGGTGGTGACGACAGAAACTGTCTCCGCAGAAACACTGCAACAAACATTAAGCACTCAAGATCTTCTCAATGAGGCTAATATTTATCTGGAATATGGCCACTACGCCCAAGCCGCAACCGTGCTGCGCTGGTATGTCGATTTAAATCCCCATGAAACCCGCGTGATCAACCAGTTACTGGATACCTACATCGCCATGGCCGATATGGACAACTATGCAAACTTGCTGGAAAGTTTGGGTGAAAAATCCAATGCCGCGCCCATGAACGAAACCTGGTGGCATGAACGGATAGAAACGGGCTTACGCCAAGACCCCAGTAATCTAGAGCTTTTGGTTTTGGCAGAAAAAGTAGGGATGAGTGTCCCCGTGCCCCAGAGCGGAAATATCGAAACAGCGATGACTGCGGAAATGGCCCTTGCTCTGGTATCCCGCAATTCTGATCCTCAGTATGGGATGGCGATACTGTGGCGCGCCATTGCTCAAGAACCGAAACGGTTACCACTATACGCAGAACTCCTGCGCATCACGCATCAGCAACACCTTATTGAAGAATATATCAATGCCTTGATTTTGCTTTTTTTAGCGGTGGGCGAAGGCGGCAAAACCTTGCGTGAACGCATGTTGCGAGCAGGAGAAGATTTGGGTAGCCATCCCCTATGGAAGATTCTCGCCGAATGGAAAGGGGACTCAAGCATACTCCGTCAGCTCGCTAAATCTCGCCAACTGGAAATTCCTGATCACCTAGCAATTACACACAACACGCAGCACTAATCGTACTTGACAAGCTCGCGCTCGCCTCACCACAATCGCTTGCGGCCGTAAACTCAGCACCAAAAGGTGTACAGTGGGTGCCAATGCAAATAAACAGGGAGCAGTGAGGCATGGATCTGGAGACAGTGAATCACCTAGTACGGTCAGACATGGCGGCCGTAAATAATGTCATTCAGGAGCAACTGCGTTCCGGTGTGCCCACCATACCTGCTATGGGCACCTATCTGATTAGTGCTGGCGGCAAAAGACTCCGTCCCATCGTATTACTGCTAGCCGCAAGAATGAGTGGAGAGCGTGGTGCTCGTCCTATTCCTTTAGCGGCAGTGGTGGAATTTATTCATACGGCCACGCTGCTGCATGATGATGTGGTGGATGGTTCGGAATTGCGGCGCAATAATGCTACCGCTAACCAGCTTTGGGGGAATGCCGCAGCCGTTTTGGTAGGAGACTTTCTCTATGCGCGGTCCTTTGAAATGATGGTTGAGGATGGGGATATGCGTATTCTGGCGACGATGGCTGAGGCTACCAGCGTGATCGCTCAGGGAGAGGTGGCGCAACTCGAAAATGCCCATGATCCCGATCTCCAGCCAGAGGCCTATTTTTCCGTCATCCAGGCTAAAACTGCCAAGCTCTTTGAAGCAGCCACGCGCATCGGCGCATTGGTCAACCATCTTGAACATTCTGCAGAAACGGCCCTCGCGCAGTATGGCTCTCTATTGGGTACGGCTTTTCAACTCATGGATGATGCGCTCGACTATTCAACAACTGCAGAAAAAATGGGTAAAAACCGTGGTGACGATCTTGCCGACGGAAAGGCAACCCTCCCTTTTATATACGCCATGCAGCAGGCAACTGTAGCCGAACAATCTATTCTGCGCGCAGCGCTGGGTACGGAGAACACCGCAGACTTTGCGGCGGTCTGGGAAATCATTGCCAGAACGCAGGCTATTGATTACACTTTGCGCGTCGCGGCAGAAAAGGCCGACCAAGCTATTAGTTGCCTTTCAGGTTTTCCCGATAGTGTGGAAAAAGAATCCTTGGCCTTTTTGGCTCGGTTTTCAGTTCAGCGCGATTTTTAAGGAAGTAACATCGGGGCGTGGCTCAGCCTGGTAGAGCGCCGCCTTCGGGAGGCGGATGTCGGAGGTTCGAATCCTCTCGCCCCGACCACATTGACCGGGAGGCCCGCATTGTCGGGCCTTTTCAGTAACTATCGGCGGCTCTGTTGCGATAGATGGATGGCGTGGAATTAAACAGGTATTTTGCCTATGTTAAAGTGGTTGCTGCTGGGAGCCTTCGCAGGATTTTTAATATATGCCTGGCGCCGTAAACAGCGGCACCGCAAGTCAGCACCGCAAGTGGAAAGCCTAGTACGCTGCTCCCGTTGCCACCGGCACCTTTCCATTCATTCTGCTATTCGCCGTAGTGACGACGATTACCGTTGTACACAACATGCCGGAGATCAGGATTGACTGCTACCGAAGCTGCACCATCAGACTCACTCAGCAAGCGCTTTTCAGCATTTCAGGCAGGACTGTACGCTTGCCTAGCCTTAATCATTTACGGGCTATCTTGGTACTACAACGGCCAGATCATCCCGCTCTTGGCTGCAGAAAGCATTGTGCTGATGATCTGGGGCATCATGGTCTGGTGGCCACGACTGCGTGCTGGGCTGATCTGGCCGCGCGGGTTTCTACCGATATTCATGTTGTCCTGGTTTATCTGGTTTGGACTGACGCTGTTCTGGAGCGGATCACCCTATAGTAGTTGGTTCTATTTTTGGGTATTGGGCGCACTACCTCTGACTTTTTTGATCAGCGTAATGATGCCCGAATCCGTGGCGGAAGCTTTCTGGGTCTGGTTTTGGCGCGGCATACTGGCGAGCGCCTGGATTTTGAGCGCAATGGCGCTCTGGCAGTATTATCACGGAATGGCGACTAATATCGGTCTTGCCAACTTGCGTCCCTTCGGTCCACTACTGGACACCAACAGCTTTGCAGCCTGGTTGAATCTCCTGTTTTTCCCCGTGCTTGCCCTATATTTTGTGTACGATGGTCAGCACCGTCGAGATTTTCTTCGCGGGGGAATCAATCCCTTAGCTTTTTTTTATCTGCTAACCCTCGCCATGCTTTTGCTCGCGTTTTTTTCTACCAGCAGTCGCGGTGGCTTGTTAGCCTGGGTCTGTACCATGCCTTTCGCAGTCTGGGGTTTGTGGCGACAACCAAAGGCGGGTTCCCGTTTTCTGATGCTCTCTGGCTTGGTGATTATCGCCTTTTTACTGATGGATTACGCGCATGGCTATGATCTGATAGGGCACCTTTCACCTAGCTATATTACCAGCAACATTACCACGGTATCGCGGAAGCTGATGTGGATAGCGACCTGGCACATGTATCTCAGCCATCCCTGGCTAGGCACAGGCATTGGTTCTTATTTCCTGAATTATCCGGCATATCGACTGCCCGGCGAACTCGCCTCAGCAGGCACCTACGCGCACAATGACTATCTGGAATATCTGGCCGAAGGGGGATTGATTAATCTCGGCTTTTTACTGGGTTTCGCCGGAACGCTCATGTATGCCCTCTACCGCTTGCTCTATAAGGCTGGGGGATTATTACCCATTCGCGACGCGCAGCGTTTACCCGCTCTTGGCCTCGTTTTGGGCGTATTCGCCATTACCGGACATGCCTTGGGAAATTTCATTTTTTACAATCTCCCACTCAGCGTACTGGCTGGATTGTTTCTCGCGCGCGCCTGGCGTACTTACGGGGCTTCGGGAGATACGCAACCCCTGTTACCAAAAATCGGCATCAATCACGGAATGATTGCACAGGGGATTTTAGTATTGGGTGTTGTCGTCGCCTCGTGGAATCTTCTGGCAGATGCCGCAACCTTTGCTTTGCTCAGTGACAATGGTTGGCTCAATCAGTATATCCAGAGGCCCGCCCCGCGTGCCGCCTTTTTGTTAAAGGCGGCTGACACACTCACCACGATCCGGCCTCTAGCAACCCAACCCCATGTTTACCTGGCCAATACCTACCTGACCTTGGCGCAACATGCAACGCAGATGAACACCAACAATCGACGATCACTCGTGAAGGCCGCGCTGCAGCAGTACCAGCAAAGTTTGGTGGGCATTCCGCAGCAAGCCGGCGTTCTTAACTCCATCGGCACCCTCTATCTTACCCAAGGGAAACTGCTCGGTTTGGATGCGCGTCAACGGCAACGCCGAACCTTGTTGGCGTGGCGCGAGGGTCTAGCCATCAACCCCGAGAGCGTCAGCCTGCGCAACCAGATTGCAGAATTGGCCTATAGCAGCCAAGGAAATACCCCGGGTGGAATTGCCTTTTTGCGTGCGGGATTGCAGCGACCACTTTTCCCGGAACCGCGTAGCACGTTGCTGCTGGATATTGCGCTGATGCAATGGCGTGCTGGCGATAAAATGCATGCCGAAAAAACGCTGGTGCAGATTCTGCGCGAGAATCCCGCCTACACACCGGCCGTTTCTTGGTTACAATCGCTGCATCGACAGCAGGACCTGGCAACACCAAGGGCCCATTCATGACGCGCGGTGACCGATAATGTTGCGGTGCGGCTTATGAGTCAAAGACCTCTAAATTTAAAAGATATTCTTCCACGGTGGCGGTCCGTTTTGCTCCTTGTCCTGATATTTGTGGGATTTGTCATCGTGCTCGCCCGGGATACCGAGTTGCAATGGTGGCAAGATCATAAGCTGCGCGATCAAGGGCGGATGCGCTACCTGCAAACGCGACCTTTGCCGGCCGATCGCGGTGTGATCTATGCCAGCAACGGCACCGCTCTGGCCGTAAATGTGCCAGCAGTGACTATTTGGACGGACCCCCGTATTTTCAATCTTTACCGCAAGGATTGGGACAAGGTGGCTACGGCCCTCCATATCAGTCCCGCCATGCTCACGGCGCGCGTGCAGTCGGGGGGCTCGGGCTTTGCCTATATTTTGCGGCAGGCTGAGCCACAACTCGGTAAAGCTTTAGATGCTCTGCATGTGCCGGGGATATACGTGCAAACCACTAGCCGCACTTATTATCCTTTAGGTGCGGTCACCACGCCGCTACTCGGCCTGGTGCATCTGGATCATCATGGTGCCGCTGGTCTGGAAATGGGCTACGACAAATGGCTTTCTGGACATTCCGGCACGGAAAAAGTGTTGGTGGATGGACAAGGGGAAGTTCTCCGCGTTCTGGGTGCGCGTCAGGCACCCATTCCCGGCCATAATCTGCATTTGACGATCAACCCACAAATTCAATACTGGGCCTATATGACCCTGCTGGCTGCTCAAAAGCATTTCGGAGCGACCGAGGGTTCAGCAGTGGTCATGAACGTACAAACCGGACAAATTCTTGCCATGGCCAGCGTACCTTCCTGTAACCCCAATGCGCAAAATCAATGCAGTAACCCCCAAGATTATGTGAATAACGCCGTACACCAAGCTTTTGAACCCGGATCGGTCATGAAGCCATTCATGGTCGCGGCAGCCCTGAAAACCGGCAGCATCCAGCCCAATCAAAGTTTCAATGTTTCTCACTGCTTACCGGTGGGTGGGTTCTGTATCCGCGACGATGTAGTCCATCACGAACTCAATGTAGCCCACATTCTCAAATATTCCAGCGACATTGGTGCGGCTAAAATTGCCTTACGAACCCCCGCCCAGGCGATTTACGATATGTACCGAGCGGCCGGTTATGGTCGAGAGCCCGATCTTGGTTTCGCTGGCGGCACCGGTGGGGTGTTGCCGCAGCCGCAAACTTGGGACAAGGCGCGCCATGCAACCATCGCCTTGGGATACGGCGTATCCGTGACCACGCTACAGCTCGCAGAGGGATATGCCGCCATCGCCAATGGTGGGTACCATATCAAGCCCACTTTAATTGCCGGACAGCCGATCCAGAAAGTGCGGATCATGCCCGCAGCCATCGCTGCCCATTTAAGGCACTGGTTAGAAGGAGTTTGCGCCGCGAATGGCACGGGTATTCTAGCGGCTATCCCCGGATATGCAGTAGCCGGTAAAACAGGAACCGCCAATATGGCCAATGGCAAGGACGGCTTCCAAAAAAACAAGACCAATGCTACTTTTGTGGGTTTTGCACCGGGTTTTGCACCGAAACTGGTGATGGCCGTCACCATGCGCGGCAGCACCCGTTACTGGAATTTTGGCGGGGTGGAATCCGCGCCCGTATTTCGTGTGACCATGCGCCATGCGCTTCAGGAACTGAATATTTCGCCACGCTGGTGTGGCGGCAAAGCCTGTGCTTCCAAAGACAGCGGCATCACAGCAACCCAAGCCGAAATCTGGGCGGAAGGAGGCGGTAATTGAGCAAACTGGATAAATGGGTAGCCGGCATTCTGGTAAGCGGCATTGTCTTGATACTGCTGGGCGTGTTGACCCTGGCCGCCGTTTCGCGAGTGCCCCTCGCCCATGTATATGTCAACGCCACAGGCGCCCGAGCCATTATTATGGCCGGACACCAAGCCCATGCCGCTGCCGATTGGCCAGGAGCCTATCGGGTGAGTCCACGCTATACAGGGGCAGCCTTCTGGTCGGATGCAACCCTCAATTTTTCCCATGGTCCGGCCGTTACGATTCCGCGCCGAGACGTCAAACTTTGGGTATACCGTGGTTAACCGCAGTTTCAATATCCCCATCGTGAAAAGCCTGATTCAGGGCGCGCTGGCCGTATTGCTGGTATTACTAGCCGTGTTGGGGCTGTTGGCCGTGGATGGTTTGCTACTCATTCCCGGTTTGATATTCGCCTATACGGTGACCGGGATCGGTTGGCACTGGCAAGGCATCATCCCCGATCCAGTGCTTCCCCCTGGACCATGGCTGAGTATGGGCATTGGCCTTATCGCCACCTTGGTACCCGCACTTGCCGACGGGCTGATTTTGCATTATCTGCTACCCTCGAAAAATTCTTCCTAATCCAGCGAAGCATCCTGAATCCGAGCACATCCTGACGCTTAGACTTTAGAGACGTTGATTTCTGTCGCTTTGGCTTCCAGTGCTTCCCAGCGCTCATAGGTTTTGAGCAGTTTTCGGGCGAGATGATCCGCCCGAGTCTGCAGCGCTTTGAGTTTTTCGGCATCCTGATAGGTTTCCGGCAAGATCAATATCTGCGCGATTTCTTCCTGCTCTTTTTCCAGTGCCTCAATCTCGGCAGGCAGAGTCTTCAGTTCTTGAGTTTCCTTGTAACTCAGTGCCGGTTTTTTAGTGCCCTCTTTTTTAGCCGCGCTTTTGCCTGTCGTACTGTCCACACTTTTGGCGGCGCGTTGCGTTTCGGCCTGCCAACGCAGCCAGTCCTCATAACCACCCGCATTTTGCGTTAAATTTCCATGTTCCCCGAAGGCAATGACCTGCGTGACCACATTATCGAGAAAATCTCGGTCGTGGGAGACCAGAAAAAGCGTACCCGTATAATTTTGCAAACGCTCTTCCAGAACCTCCAAAGTTTCCAGATCCAGATCGTTGGTAGGCTCGTCCAGTACCAATATGTTAGCCGGGCGGGCGAAAAGACGCGCCAGCAGGAGTCGTGCCCGCTCGCCACCAGAGAGCGCTTTGATCAGCCCCCGAGCACGACTGGGTGGAAAAAGAAAATCCTGCAGATACCCCAGCACATGCCGACGTTCGCCGTTAATTTCAATAAAATCATTACCATCAGCAATGGCATCGACGACTCGACTTTCAGGATCAAGAGCCGCGCGCATTTGATCAAAGTAGGCGACTTCCTGCTTGGTACCACGACGGACACGCCCTTGTTGCGGTTCCAGCTCACCCAGAATCAAACGCAACAAAGTGGTTTTACCCGCCCCATTAGGACCAATGATGCCCACCCGATCGCCACGCTCAATACGGGTGGAAAAATCGCGAATAATGGGGCGCTCTCCATAATGAAAAGACACCTGGTCCAATTCTGCAATCAGGGCTCCCGAGCGCTCCGCTGTACTAATCTGCAGGCCCGCCTGTCCCTGTTGCTGACGGCGATTGGCGCGCTCTTCTCGCAGCCCCTCCAGTCGCCGCAGCCGCCCCTGATTACGTTTAGCGCGAGCCTTAACGCCCTGCCGTAACCAGGCTTCTTCTTCGGCTAAGGTACCCTCCAGTCGATTTTCGGCGGCAGCCTCAGCCGCGAGCACTTCCGCTTTGCGCGTCTGATAAGCCGCAAAGCTGCCAGGAAAACTGCGCAGGATTCCCCGATCCAGCTCAATGATGCGCGTAGCCAAACGATCCAGAAAGCGCCGGTCATGGGTAATGAAAATCAGCGTGCCCCGATAACGCAAAAGGGATTGTTCCAAGGCAAGAATGGCCGGTAAATCCAGGTGATTGGTGGGTTCATCAAAAAAGAGGATGTCGGGTTCTGCTACCAAGGTGGCGGCAATGGCCACACGTTTACGTTGTCCCCCAGACAAGGCACTGACGCTGCCTTCGGTAGGCAGACCGAGGCTATCGCGTAGGGATTCTGCTTTGTAATCAATTTGCCAGGCATCATGATGGTCTGCTAAAGCATGCGCTTGCGCATCGCCCGCTTCCGCATTCTGTAAATGGCGCCAAGCTGGGTGTCCGGATTTAATGGCGGTAAGCAGGTCATGTTCGGCGTTCAGTTCAGGCTCTTGCGCCAAATAAGCCCGTGTCAGCCCTGGGGCTACCCAGACATTGCCGCCATCAAGAGCACATTGACCGGCCAAGACCTGCAGAAGCGTGGATTTACCTTCTCCATTACGTCCGATCAGGCCAACACGTTCACCCGCGTCGAGGTTGAGATCCGCATGATCGAGCAGAGCACGCCCCCCCCATTCCACTTGCCCAGCCTCCAGTCGTAGAATAGACATTGCCCTGATCCCCATCCGCTCTTATCTCAAGAAGGCGATAGGGTACGGGGCGGGTCGGAGCAGCGCAAGCTTAACTGAGCAGGCGCAACGTCAGCGGATAACGATAAGCCTCACCATGACTTGCTTTGATCGCCGCAATGACGCAAAACACCAGATTAAACAAGAAAACCAGCGGAAAAAGAAACAAACCGATCAATAATGCACTGAGCACGCTGGCGACAATGTAGGCCAGCAAAATGGTGATCTGGAAATTCAGCGCTTCTTTGCTTTGCTCGACAAGCCACAAGTTGCCACCGTCCTTTTTGAGAAGATAAACGATGAGGGCCGGAATAAAGCCAAAGAGAATGCCGCCCGCATGGGTCAGCGCAATAATATTACGATCGTCTTTACTGCTGGTTTGAGTCAAATCGTTGCTTTCCATCATTTACGCTCCCTTGAATAGAAAATATCCGGTTTCTGGTGAGCTTACGCCCCACACGCATTTTGCAAATGCATGATACTGATTTTTATATGGAAGCGAAATATCGCCTTGCGCATTACTTTAACGGTTGAGATCATCATTTTGTTTGCCAGCACTAGGCTGGCCCCTTAGCATAGAGCCATGTCAGACGTTTTTAATGAACAACAGCGCCAGTTCCTCCAACTTCTCGGTTTGGCGGTGCCCGGAGACTTGCCGTCTGAACTGGCGGCGTCTATTCAGCCCACACCGCTGACTCCCTCTGAGCAGAAATTTCGCTTACCCGCACAAGAATCCCACACCAACACGCTGCAAAAACCGGTAGAACCATCCTCCACAGACCTCGTAGCGCCCGTCGCATCCGCAACACTTCTAGAATCAGAAAAGACAACAGCGCCCATGCCAGAGCTTGCTGAGGCCACAATAGACCCGCAGAGACTGATTCGAATTTCGACCTTAGACTGGCGAGATTTACAAATCATGGTTCACGACTGCCAGGCTTGCCCGCTGGGACAGACTCGGCAACACACCGTCTTTGGTGCGGGAAACCCGCGTGGCACCTGGCTTTTTGTAGGTGAGGCGCCCGGTGCGGAGGAAGATCGACGCGGCGAAGCTTTTGTTGGTCGAGGCGGACAACTCCTAGATAACATGCTGAAAGCCATGGGCCTCTCCCGTGAGCGCGAGGTTTATATCGCCAACATTCTCAAATGCCGCCCCCCCAATAACCGCGACCCGCTGGGCCCCGAAGTTCATGCGTGCGTACCCTTTCTGCAACGCCAGATTGCGCTCCAGCAGCCGCGCATGATCGTAGCCCTCGGCCGTTTCGCCGCTCAGGGACTACTTCAGGTGAACACACCTCTTAGTCAACTGCGCGGAAATACACATCTCTATCAAGACATTCCCCTAGTGGTGACTTACCACCCTGCATACCTGCTTCGCAGTCCTTTGGAAAAACGTAAGGTCTGGGAGGATTTAAAACTGGCCATGCGTGTTTTTGCAAATTTATAGCGAACAAGCGCGTTAAGCGCGCCGCCTAGAAGTTACTCCGTTACGCGACAAATCACTGGCAAGTTTCCTACCTCTACACATCGCCTGATGCCGAGAAACTCAAAAAATGAATGCGTGTCCTATACTTTAGGAGGTCGTAGCAGCGATCTGGTCCGAGCTGGCCTGACTCCCTGCCATTTTTTGAAATCAAAGGAGTTGTAACGTGAAAGATCTTCGTACCAATTTTTTAGATCACGTCAAGAAAGGGCTTAACGGTAACCCATTGCCTCTACGCATTATTTTCTGGGATGGTCACGAGTACGCGTTTGATGAGCACATTCTCGTGACCATGCATCTAAAATCCGCTGGAGTGATCTCCCGCCTGCTCATGGGTAATGCGCTGGATGTTCTGGGCGAAGGATATGTAGAGGGCGACATTGGGTTGGAAGGCCGCTATCAGGATATTCTCGCGGTCGCCGAAGGACTCGGCGATGCCTTTCCGACCAAAAAACCCAAAACCGGCATTTTGCATAAAGCCCTACATAGCAAAGCCAAAGACAAGGAAGCCATCCATTATCATTACGATGTTTCTAATGATTTTTACAAGCTCTGGCTGGACAAAAATATGGTGTATTCTTGCGGGTATTTCAAAACCGGCCAAGAAGATATTGATACGGCACAAGAGCAAAAATTAGATCACATCTGCCGAAAACTGCACCTACAACCCGGAGAAAAATTGCTGGATATTGGCTGCGGCTGGGGTGGCCTGCTGACCTGGGCAGCCAAGCATTATGGTATTCATGGTGTGGGTATCACCCTCAGCGAAGAGCAATTTGTCTTTGCTCAAGAACGCATAAAAAGAGAGGGGCTCGCTGATCGCGTGGAAATCCGCCTGCAGGATTACCGAGACGTTCCTGAACGCGACTATTTTGACAAAGTCTCTTCCGTTGGCATGTTCGAGCATGTGGGACGCGCCAAGTTGCCCGAGTATTTCAAGGTCATCAACCGGGTGCTCAAAGAAGGGGGCTGGGTGATGAACCATGGCATCACCGCCAGTCAGCAGGACGATGAAGGGGGGCACCATTCCGGCAGCGATTTTATGGACAAGTATGTTTTCCCCGATGGAGAAATTCCCCATCTCTGGCGGTTAGTACGCGACATGGCGGGCGAAAATCTCGAAGTCATCGATGTCGAAAACCTGCGTCCTCACTATGCCCAGACTCTGATCCACTGGGTCGAGCGTCTTGAAGCCCACAAAGCAGAGGCCATCGCCATGGTGGGTGATAAACGATACCGCATCTGGGCTATTTATATGGCCGGTTGTGCTTATGCCTTCTGGCGCAACTGGTCAGCTCTGCACCAGATACTGGCTGTCAAACAAGCGGGTGAAGCACTCACACCAAGGCCTTGGGAGCGTCGTTATCAGTATCAAGAAAACAGCTATCGCCTCGCAGAGCCTGATTGGGGAGACTTGTAATCCAAAGCGGCTTTCCATGCTGCCCGCTTTGATTTTTTCAACGGGTAGCATGGTTTGCTCTAAAATATGCCGCATATGCTCCTGCAGTCTGTCGATCCGATTGAAAATTCATCACAACAAGCCAACAATCCATCGGGTGTGAAGAAAATCATCGGATAGGACAAAAGGGGAGTCGTGCATGGGCAGAAACCGCCTAGAGGCTTTTAGTGACGGCGTAATCGCCATTATCATCACCATCATGGTCATCGAAATGCAGGTACCCCATGGTGCTAGTTTGCGTGCTCTCCTGCCGGTACTTCCGGTATTTCTCAGTTATGTGCTGAGTTTTATGTATGTCGGCATCTACTGGAACAACCATCACAACATGTTAAAAGCCAGCGGAAAAATTACTGGTGACATCCTCTGGGCGAACCTACATCTGCTTTTTTGGCTGTCTTTATTTCCTTTTGTAACCAGTTGGATGGGCGAAAATCATTTCGCCGTTGCCCCCACCGAACTCTATGGCGTCGTACTGTTTATGGCCGCCGTGGCCTACCTCATCCTTCAGTCCCGCATCATTGCCGCCGGAGCGCCGACATTGCGCCGCGCCATCGGCCAAGACTGGAAAGGAAAAGCCTCGCCCGCTCTTTATTTCATCGGCATTATTTCCGCGCAGTGGTCGCCCACGGTAGCCAAACTCATTTACCTAGGTCTCGCCTTGTTGTGGCTGGTTCCAGATCGCCGGATCGAAAGACTCCTCGCCACGGAGAAAGAATAAGGGGCCTTCATTTTACGGTAATAAGCGTGCTTTAAAGCAGCTACGCAGCCACCGACGCACCGGAGTTATCTGCCCTTAGCCAGTGAGCACGGATAACAAAGAAGCAATGTCGGCATTGATTCATAACCCACAATATGGGAACCTCTAAGGCCGAAGTTAAGGTCTAGCCATAAACGAGGCACGACCACAGACCATCATGATCAGCGATAAGGCTGCATAGAAATGTAATGTACTAACACAACGTTCCTACAGGTACGCAGAGGAATCCAGCAGAGTTCGCCCTTGGCGCCAATCTGCCCCTCGGCCCCCAGATAAATAGTATTTGTCACGCTATCTGGCACTTACGGCACTTCAATCCTTGAAACCGTCCTGTGATATTCACTTTGCAGTTAAACACGTAATTGATGACCGTAAGCCACTTTAGAGCTTAGGAGAGTTTTTATGAGCGATGCGTATACGTTTTCTGAAGTCAAAACCAACGTGCTCAGCGGATTGTTGATTGCATTGGCATTGGTTCCAGAAGCCATCGCTTTTTCTTTTGTCGCCCATATTCCCCTCATCTCTGGTTTGTATGGTGCATTTTTCATGGTATTGATCACCTCCGTATTGGGTGGTCGTCCGGGAATGGTGTCCGCGTTCAGTGGCGCCACGGCCATCGTGATGACGGCGCTGATGCTCCAGTACGGCATTGAGTATGTTTTTGCCGCTGTCGTGCTGATGGGCATCATTCAAATCATATTTTCTCTAGCCAAGCTCAGCAAATACGTGCGCATTATTCCTCGCCAGGTAAACCTAGGTTTTATCAATGGGTTGGCAGTAGTGATTTTTCTTGCCCAGCTCGATCATTTCAAAGTCCCTTTACCCTCTGGGGGAGAACGATGGATGCACGGCACCCCGCTATACATCATGCTGGGACTGGTCGCTCTGACCATGGCGGTCATCTATTTGCTCCCTTTATTGACCAAATCGGTTCCTGCAACTTTGATGGGCGCACTGGTGACCACTTTTGTGGTTATTATCTTCCACGTACCCACCACAACTGTGGGCGACATCGCCCATCTAGCGGGCAATTTTCCCGTTTTCCATCTCCCCGATGTGCCTTTCAGTTGGCATACCATATACGTTGTCGCGCCTTATTCATTCATTCTGGCTGCCAACGCTCTGGTCGAAACTTTGCTGACCCTCAACCTCATCGACGAAATGACTGAAACTCGCGGTAAACCGAATCGGGAATCCCTAGCCCAAGGTCTAGGTAATCTCGTTAGTGGTTTTTTTGGTGCCAGCGGCGGTTGTGCTTTACTGGGAGAAAGCATCATCAATGTCACCAACAACGCGCTGAGAAGGTTGTCGGGCGTCGTCACCGCCTTCGCACTCATGATTATTATTCTGTATGCCTCTCCTTGGATTGAGCAAGTGCCTATTGCAGCATTGATTGGCGTAATGTTTGTGGTCGTCGAAAAAACCTTTGAATGGAGTAGTCTACGATTTTTTGGAAAACTTCCGCTCCCCGATGTGGTTATCGGCGTATTGGTAGCCATAATGACCATCTTTGTTAATATCGCGCTCGCCGTACTCACCGGCGTCATCCTCTCCGCATTGCTTTTTGCTTGGGAACACGCCAAGCATCTGAATATTAAAGTTTACGATGACGAGCAAGGCGCTAGAGTATATGAAGTCGAGGGCACCGTTTTTTTTGCTTCTGTCCATCAGTTTGCTGAATTATTCAGCCCGAAAAGCGATCCAGACAATGTTATTATTGACTTCAAAAAAGCGCGCATCATCGACCATTCAGCCATACAGGCCATTGATTCATTAGTTGAGCGTTATCAAAAAAGAGGCAAGCAACTGCGTTTGCGGCATTTGTGCGAAGATTGCAAGGATCTTTTACAAAACGCAAAAGATATTTGTACTTTTGAGCTGGATGATCCGCGTTATCATATTGCCGACGACAAAATTAATTGACCCCCTCAAAATCATCGCATTTGCCCAAATTGGCCACTGTTAAAATCTGCAATAGCCTGCTGGATTTCGGCATCGCTGTTCATCACGAAGGGACCATAGCCAACGATAGGTTCGTCAAGCGGTTCGCCGCTCAGAAGGAGAAGCACGGCATCACTCTGGGCTGTGAGCGTAAAATCTTGGCCGACCCCCGACAATACCAACATCTGCGATGCTTCCACCAAGCTTTCGTCGTTCACCTGCACGGCTCCCCGAAGTAATACCAGAGCCACGCTCCATCCATCCGGTAACGACCAATGACTGACACCACCGGCTGTCAAGCGTACATCCCAAACCTGCATCGGCGAGAACGTGCGTGCCGGACCCTGCTGATCTGCGTATTCACCGGCGATCACGCGGAGCAATCCCGCTTTTTCGGGCAAAGTCACTTGCGGAATATCATGGTCAGTGATCGCTTGGTACGCCGGAGCAACCATTTTGTACTGGGCGGGTAGATTCACCCAGATCTGCGCCATTTCCAGATCGCCGCCCGCCGCGCTAAAAGCCTCGGAGTGAAACTCCTCGTGCAAAATACCCGATCCCGCCGTCATCCATTGCACATCGCCGGGACCGATCACACCTCCTTGTCCGGTCGAATCCCGATGCGCCACTTCGCCCTGATACACAATGGTGACTGTTTCAAAACCGCGATGAGGATGTTGTCCCACGCCACGCGGCTGCGTTGTCGGCGTGAACGTCATCGGACCGGCGTGGTCCAGCAATAGGAAGGGGCTCAGCATGGCACCGTGCTTTTGATAAGAAATCAGTGAGCGCACCGGAAAACCATCTCCCACCCAATGCGCACGGGGCGCATCAAAAACACCTTGCACTTTTTTCATAAAAATCTCCCGAAAAAATCCGATCCTAAAACACAATTCATGTAGATGGGGGCGCTCAATGCATTCGTCAACTTTTCATAAAAAATGTGGTCTACTACACTGAGTATTCTATCTCCCAATGGTTAGCGAAGGAGCGGTTAATATGCCTGTGGGTGACTTCATGAATATCATTGGTATTATCATTGCCCTAGGGGTTTTGGTCTTCCTGATAGCGGCGCTGACCTACCTGATTGCACCGCAAAGTTTGGACCGGGTGATGCGCAGCATGGGTATTCGGCGCGGCATTGGGGTGTTCACGGCGGCCAACGTGTTCAAAGCACTCTCTCGGCTCGCCGGGATCATGATTCTTCTCGGCGTACTGACTATCGCCATGGTCATTTTTCAATCTTGGCCTAGGGGCTGGCTGATCCCAGCCGCACAGGAACTGGTAATGGCCGTCATTTTGTTTGTAGTTGGTTATTTGGGGAGCAAGGGAAGACCCCCCGGCAATCGACCGGGGCCTTCTCGTTGAACAAGACGGAGCTTTGAAAATCGTCGGGTATCCCACATATCGTGTTTCGTGAGATCCGATGTTGGTTAAAAATTCAACTTCAGGAGCGTGCTCATGTCAAAAATACGATTATCCCTATGGACCACCTTGATCAGCGTGGCAGCCCTGTCAGGCTGCGCCACCGTCACGCCCGTCAGCGGCAGTTTTCCCGATATCTCGCCCTTAGCCGCTCAATCCGGCAACTATAACGGCCAACAGGTTCGTTGGGGCGGAAAACTCATCGAAACCCATCCCGAAGCGCAGGAAACCTGCTTTACCGTGTTAGGCGAACCGCTCAATAGCGCAGGTCGCCCGATATCGGACAATGACGAGGCGCACATTGGACGATTCGTGGCCTGTGCGCCTGGATTTTATGACCCCATGCTCTACCGAGCTGACCGCAAAGTCACTTTTATTGGACTTATCGACGGCATCGTTCACCACAAAGTGGGTCAATTCAATTACACCTATCCCAAACTGAATGCCAATGTCGTGTACTTGTGGCCGGTGGAACCCATTCGTTCCCAAATAGATGAGCAGCTCTATGTGGGTCCGAGCTTTGGCTATTATCCCGGCTGGTGGTACGGACCCAGTTGGGGTTACTGGCCCCGATGGCGTCGCTGAGCGCAGAAGCAGGCTATGAGTCTTGTTTGTTAATGGGGAGGCTCTCAAAAACGGCCGGTTGCGAGAATGCCATTCGGCATGAGCCACATTTCTTAACGGGTTTCATCTTCCGACGAATTTTTAATGTTCCCCTGTTGAGGCTGTGGTAAGATATTCTTACCATGTAAGAGGGCCTAGATATGCTGACAACCGTTTCTGATAAAGGCCAGGTGGTTATCCCCGTAGAGATCAGGCGCCGCCTAGGCATTACTCCTGGCTGCCAACTGGATTTCAAGTTGGAAGGCCATGTCATTCACGCAGAGGTTAAGCGCCAAATCGTCCCGACCACAGTAGATGAAGGTTTTGGGATGTTGGTCTGTAAGCAACCAGGGGTACGCCGTCTGGCGGATTTTGATGTGGCCATAGCCATGCGGGATGGTCATGATTGCTCTTGATACGAATATTCTGGCGCGATTCTATGTGGAGGATTCCGCAGATCCAGAGGCGGACAAACAACGACCGATTGCCCGCCGTCTGCTGACGGAAACCCACCAGGTATTTGTACCTCTGACGGTGATTCTTGAGCTTGAATGGGTTTTACGCGCATTTTATGGGTTTGCGACGGACGACTACGTCCGGGTGGTGAGACATCTGCTGGGTCTGCCTAATGTCACCGTCGAGGAATGGGCACGCATTGCCGATGCTTTAGTTTGGCATACAAATGGATTGGACTTTGCGGACGCCTTACATCTTCTAGCCAGCAGCGATTGTACGGAGTTCGTGAGCTTTGATGACCGTAAATTTGCGCGTCGCGCCGATCGTCTGGGTATTACTCCGGTCGTTGTGGTGCCGGATAGGTAAACAGATTATCCATTTGATATGCAGTCACGGGTTCCCCTGCGCCTAGAAAGAACATCGTTTTTGCCACGGACTCCGGTACCCCATCAAAACCCCATGGCCAAGAACTTCTGGGTCAGATTAAACTGGCTACATCATTCTTGGCTATCTATCTATAGATACGGTTCGACCCGTCCGGCGTCGTGTGTCTTATCCCGTCTGCGCACTGGTGGGGATGGATCGACTGGGTTGGTGCTGGCCTTTCTTTCTCGAAAACCGCCTGCGAGAGCATCGAGGAATCGAGTATGGAAACCGAGAAGCGGGAACCCCCAGAATACCTAGGGGCGGTTCTCATAATGGGGAGGCTCTCGAAAACGGTGGTAATCGACCATATTGTGGCTAACTACACTGTCAAAAAGCCCAAAAAGGCGAAACCCTCCAGCAACTCAGCAATCAGGCGCAGCAGACTTCTAGCGGTAATATCAACTTTGGGAACAACACCGGTGGGATAACTGGTGTTGCTCCGTAGTCTTCAATGAAGGTTAGTTCAATTTTCCAACAGTAACTCCGTCTTGTTTATTTTTGCTATTCATAAGGGCAGAAATAAACGACGGGTCATTGACCAGTTGATTTACTGTCTTGTTCATAAGGACATTTGCTGAACGACTGGCCCCACCAATATAATAGTATGTATGGACTTCTTTGGGTTGAATATCCTTGTTGTAAACAATCTCGTTTTTTGAGTTGTAAATTGTGACAGAGAATTTTGCCAATCCTTTATAACTCTGTCCAAACCAGCCTTCATATTCTGGCATGTAGAACTTAGTTATAACCACCTTCACCGTTTCTTTACCATTAGGAGATACATTGAAACCACGGTCTTCTAATGTTTTCGTGATGGCTTTATTAAAATCTTGTGCGACGTGCATGTAAATTCCAGCGAATCTAAATCTGGTAATATTATGCTTAACGCTAATCAAATCATGATGTTTCTTTTTATTCTCCACAACAACATTAACAGATACGGACTCGGCCCCCTGAATTTTGGTTTCTTTGTGGTCTGGATGATAGGTAGGGCTAACATTGACAGGCACAAAAGCACACCCCGTCAGCGCAAACGCTCCTGCAAAAGCGGCAATCTTGGCAATGGTTTTCAAATTCGTGTTCATTGTGGTGTTATCCTTTAACTTATGGGACGATTGGTATCAATTTGTCTCGTAGGCGGGGTTTCCAGATCAGCGGATGCCCTGATTTTATGGGATTCTGTCAGGTGTTTGGCGTAGCTGTTATGAGAAATTACAGTGAGGGTGATTATTCTGGCCACCAATCAGCCATAACTTGCGTGTCCATATCCCAAGGGCATGACTCTGGAAATGTTGATAATGGAAGTCCGGTTTCTTCCGATGCTTCGTCTCTCGCGCTCGTCCAAGTTTCGGGCAATGAGTAACGCATAAAATTATCGAGGCTTGGAGAGTCCTTAAGAACGAGAGTTATCTGCTTTCGCTGCTCTTTGATGGTTTGGGACCAGCTTTGCGAACGTTTATCGGGTTGCCACTGCCATTTGGCGAGATGCATCAGCAGTTTTTCTAAGCGATTGATGATTTCGCGGCGATCCCTCTTCCCCATGGATTCTAATTCCTCTGCGACGTTGTTCCAGTCCATCCAGTCCGGTTGGCGACGGCGCAAAAGGTCTGCCTGCTCCGTAGTCCATACATAGAAGTCCTGATCGTATAGATTGACGGGGGTTTCGAGCTTTATGGCTGTTCCCATGGTCACGCCTCCTGTTGGGCATTTTTGATGTGATGAAGCATAAGGCATAGCCAGAAAAGAGCAAAGGATCAGACAGATTTTTGGTTGACACGATTACACCGGATACTGCCTTGCGGTTAGCCCGCGCAATTGCTCTCTGTCACCGTATCAAAAGTGACAGTAGTTCGTAAAAAGTACTACTATGATTAAAGTGAGTGGTCGTTGAAATCCATATACGCGGCATTATGATTTTGGCCTCTGAATGGCGGATATCTTCCGCCTCCAAGCTTCGTGAGAATCCATTGATCAAGAGGAATTTGTCATGCATTGCAAAAAGTTAGGTCGTTCACTGAGCATTGGCTCGGCATTTGTCGTCACCCTCGCCGCTTTGCCCGTTGCCGCTGTTGCCGCGACTACCGGCATGGTCAGTTCGCAACCGATGACCATGTCCTCCGGCAGCAGCGCCAAAAGTGAGGGGAACTGCTCCAGAAGTATGGGCATGAATGCCATGGCCAAAAAGGCACCCGGAGCCCAAAAAGCTCAAGAAGGCAAATGCGTGAGCCACGCAGCCATTAAGGCGCACGACGGCAAATGCGGCAAGGCCTATATGTCCAAGGGTAAAAGCAGCTCCTGACTCGTAGCCGCACGATGATTAACCATGCCATCGGCCTTGGTCTTCGTCGGGAATTTCTGCCGCAACTGCTGGCAACGCCTGAGCACGGTATAGATTTTTTTGAGCTGGCCCCCGAAAATTGGATTGGTTTCGGGGGGCTTCCCGCCGCGCAGTTGCGTGATTTAACGCAAAAGTACCCGTTTATTGGTCATGGTTTGTCCCTTTCCATTGGGGGACCAGCGGAGCTGGACTGGGAATTTTTGGGTTTGGTTCGGGACTTCATGGCCGAACATGATATTCAGTACTACAGCGAACATCTCGCTTATTGTGCGGACCACGGCCAACTCTACGATCTTTTGCCGCTGCCATTCACTACAGAAATGGTTCAACACGTTAGCGAGCGGGTCCGTCGCGTTCAAGATTTTTTACAGCGGCCCCTGATCCTTGAAAACACTGCCTATTACGGAGAATATCGCCACAGCACCCTCAGCGAGCAGGAATTTTTACTGGCCATACTGGAGCAATCGGATTGCCGGCTACTGTTGGACCTTAACAATCTCTATGTGAATAGCGTTAATCATCATTATGATGCGCACGCTTTTTTGCGGGCGCTACCTACAGAGCGCATTGTTTATCAGCATCTGGCCGGTCATGCGCGTCATCCCGATGGCTGGCTGATCGACACCCACGATTCAGCCGTAGCCGCGCCGGTATGGGATTTACTGCGACTCAGCCGTTCCCTCTTCGGTCCTCTACCCACCCTGCTGGAATGGGATAATCAGATTCCGCCCCTGCCCCAGCTACTCGCAACGGTGCAGCAAATCCGGGAGGAATCCTCAGTCCGTGGCGCAGCCTGAATCCTCCCCTACGGAACTTATAACCCGCGTGTTGAGTGCACACCTGCGCGATCCGGCCCAGCAGCCTTGCCCGGATGATTTTGATTTGGCGGCGGCAAAACTCTATAGAGAACTCCTCGTCGGCAATTTTGACGCCGCTTTACGCGCCTGTTTTCCTCTATGGATCAAGTCGATGGGTGACACGCAATATGACTATTGGCGAGATTCTTTCATTGCCGAACATGCCTGTCGCAGCCCGCTGTTTCGCCAAATTCCCGATGAATTTCTGGCCTATCTGACCACGCATCAGAACGCCCTCGTAGCCATTCTGCCTTATGCCCTAGAACTGGCCCATTTTGAATGGCTGGAGCTTGCCCTCGGCGTCGCTGAGGCAGACCCCATCCCGCATCATATAGACGCTCAAGGAGACCCTTGGCACTGCGAAGCGGTACTCAACCCCGTTCATGCCCTAGTCCAATATCAGTACCCAGTGCAGCGCCTTGCGCACGCCACCTGGATAGACCCTCCAGATCTTGAACCGCAAACCACCTCGCTACTGGTCTATCGTGATCCACAGAACACCGTGCAAGTGATTGAGCTGGACGACCTCGGACTGCGTATTTTGGCCACATTAGGCGCAGCACCGACCTCCGGACAGAACATTTTGGCCCAATGGCAAAAAGACGGTTTGCTGGTCGAAAATGCCAATGCAGTGGGAGCGAGCATTCGCGACTTCTTGCAGCGCATGCTGCAAATGGGCGTTTTGCTCGGCACGCTTTAACACGGAGCTTATTGGGAATCTCTCCGCCCTGTGCAAGAATCCACCTTATGACGGATCACCAGATGATTACACCGTGAGTATCCACACTATTGAACCCGGCTTCATTGTGTTACAAGGGGATCGCCTAGAGTGGCTCAGCGATGCCGTCCTGCAATGGCTGCGAGAGCATCCTCTACAACCATTGGAAGACGAGATTTTTTTGGTGCAGAGCAATGGCATCGCCGAATGGCTGCAATGGACGCTGGCCCGACATGAAGGTATTTGCGCGTCGGTAAAAGTGATGTTACCTGGACGTTTTCTCTGGGACAGTTATGGCCGGATGCTGGGGAGAGCCGCCGTCGCCGCCCGATCTCCCCTAGATAAGGCACCTCTTACCTGGCGTTTGCTGCGTTTACTCCCAACATGTCTTGCACAAAACGACTTTGCGCCTCTGCGTCATTATCTAGCCCCCACTGGGACCTTGGGTGCAGAACGACGCTGGCAGATGGCCGCACAAATTGCCGATCTTTTTGATCAGTATCAAGTGTATCGTGGCGACTGGCTTGCCGATTGGGCGCAAGGCGGCGTCGACATCCGCGATGGCCAAGGGCAGCGTCGACCGATTCCCGTTGATCAACGCTGGCAATCGGCGCTTTGGCAGGCGATACAAAATGATCTGCGGCTACAGGGACAATCTTCTGATTCGGGACGCGCTGAAATTCACCGCGCCTTTATCACCGCCTTGCAGGAAGGCCGCGAGCCCGTACAAGGTTTACCGCGTCGGGTGGTGTTGTTCGGGGCCGCTACTTTACCTGAACAAAGCCTGAGTGCATTAGCCGCGCTGGGGCAACGCATACAGGTTATTCTCGCGGTGCCCAATCCTTGCCAATATCACTGGGCGGATATTATCTCCGGACGAGAACTACTCCGTCGGGAATCACGCCGTCAACGCCTGCGCCATGGCCGTGATCTCAGCGTTACCCCCCCCGAAGATCTCCATAGTGAAAGTAACAGCCTGCTTGCCCAATGGGGGCGTCAAGGGCGGGATTTTCTCAATATGCTGGACCAGATGGACGACACCCCCGCGCTCCAGCAAACAATGGGTATCCCGCGCATTGATTTGTTTAGCGAAGACACTGGAGATACTCTGCTGCGGCAACTGCAGGTCCTGATCCGCGATCAGGAAACACTCCATCCGGAACACGTCACCCCTATTTCAGAAAACGACGATTCGGTAGTATTTCACATCGCCCACAGTGCGTTGCGCGAGACCCAGATTCTCCACGACCAACTTCTGGACCGCTTTGCCCAGGGTTCGTTGCAACCCCGAGATGTCATCGTCATGGTGCCGGAAATCGGCCAGTTCGCTCCGCTCATCCGCGCCACTTTTGATCAATATGGGCGCGAAGATCCACGACATATTCCTTATCATATCGTCGACATGCGCGCTCGTGACGAGTCACCGCTGCTGCTGGCTCTGGAGTGGCTGCTACAACTTCCCGAACAGCGCTGTCAGCACAGTGAAATCCGCGATCTGCTGCACTGCCCGGCACTGCGTCAGCGTTTTGACCTAGAAAACGCGGATCTGCCCATTATTGCGCAATGGCTAGAGGGTTCCGGCTGGCGCTGGGGTCTTTCAGAAGCGCATCGGGCATCGTTGGGCATGACCTATTGTGGCAATCAGAACAGTGGTGACTTCGCCCTGCAACGACTGAGCCTCGGCTACGCGAATGGCGACGACAGTCATTTTGAAGAGATTGAAGCCTATGGTGAGGTGGGTGGACTCAATGCCGTCCTCCTCGGTCCGCTCAGCCAGCTTCTCGAAAAACTGCAATTCTGGCAGCGCGCGCTGCAGCAAGATCGCAGGCCCACGGACTGGGGCGAAACCGCCCGCAGTCTGCTTCAGGATTTTTTCAGCGCCAGCAATCCCGATGAGGCCGAACGTCTGCAACAACTGGATACCGCCCTCCAGCAATGGCAGGAAGACTGCCAGCTCGCCGACTTTGCGGAACCCTTAGCGCTCTCTGTGTTTCGTGGTCATTGGCTGGAAATGCTCGACAGCCCCGAACTACACCGCAGCTTTCTCGGTGGCGGGGTGACTTTTTGCACTTTGCTGCCCATGCGTGCCGTCCCTTATCCTATGGTCTGCCTGCTGGGCATGAATGAAAGTGACTACCCTCGGCGTAACCCCCGCCTAGATTTTGATCTCATGACCCTGCCTGGCATGGCTCGCCCCGGCGATCGTTCACGTCGAGACGATGACCGTTATCTGATGCTCGAAGCCCTCCTCGCCGCCCGTCAGACGCTGTATGTGAGCTGGGTGGGCAGAGATCAACGCAACAACGAGCGCCGCCAACCTTCCCTGCTGATTACCCAATTACAAGACGCTATCCGTAGTGCATGGCCTGAATCGGCAACGCCTACGGAAGACGAGGCGCATCCCGAAAAAAATGCGTTACTGCGTAGAATCACCCACGCCTACCCGCTCCAGCCTTTCAGCGCGGAGTATCTACATCCAGGACGCGGGCTGCATACCTGGGCACGGGAATGGTATCCCGCTCCGGCGACGATAGAACCTACCGCTCCGCTACCATCTAACCCGGAGATGGGCACGAGAAATCTGAATGAACTCCTAGATTTTTTCCGCTGGCCACCGCGCGCTTTTTATCGGCAACGATTACGCACCTTTTTCAGCGAAACCGATGATACGCCGAGCGATGACGAACCCTTCGACTTGGACGGACTCGAAACCTATACGCTCCTCCAAGCCCTCCTCGAAAGCGGAGAGCACCACACCACACCAACACTCGCGGAAAAAATCGCTGCACAGCAGCGGAGTGGGGCATATCCCATGGGCCCCATGGCCAGCATGACCGCCAGCACACTCTTTCATGAGGCCACGCCTATTCTCAAAGCTTGGCAGGCGGTCACGGCAGACTGGCAAGTAGACCCACAACGCCACGCCTTGCAGGTACAGATGGGAGCACTACACCTCAACGACTGGTTGCCGAGCATGCGCCGCAACACTTCTGGAGCTCTGGCTTTTGTGCAGTGCCGGGCCAGCCGCCTGCTCAATAAGCAGGACCAGCCAGAACCCGAAAAGCTGGCCGAGCTCTGGTTACAGCAGCTCCTCGCCGCACACCTGGGTATTGCCTGCCAAGGGATTCTGGTCGGACGCGACGCGCTGATCCGCAGCGCAACCAGCCCGGAAAATGCCACACAAATTCTCGAAAATATCGGGAGTCTCTGGGAGGAAGGACTCACCTTTCCTCTACCGGTCACCCTCAAAACCGCCATTGCTTTGCTCCAACAAGGTAAACCCGCGCTCCTGTACGATGGAGACGCCTACCAAGGGCGGGGGCAAGTTCATCAGGACCTCAGTCTGGCCCGGGATTATCCCGATTTCGCCACCCTCAGTACGCGTTGTTGCGCTCCCCGACAATGGTATTTTGCCGACTATGCCGAGGCTTTGTACCGCCCCTTTGCAGAATGGCTGACTACGCTGCAAACGGAGCGGCATCCATGAGTATATCGCTTGATCCGCTCCATTTACCCCTCTGGGGCAGCCGTCTTATTGAAGCCAGTGCCGGGACTGGCAAAACCTGGACCATCGCTGCCCTGTACATCCGTCTGATTCTGGGTCACGGCGCTGAGGGCGCGCAGCCACCTTGCGCATGGTTACCCGAAAACATCTTGGTGATGACTTTCACGCGCGCCGCCACGCAAGAACTCAAAGAACGTATCCGTAATCGCTTGCAAGAAGCCGCCGCCTGTTTCCGCAGGCTTCAGGAATCCCCCAACGACTTCTTTCTGACCAATCTCCTCGCTGCTTATCCTGATCCCCAGCAACGGCAGCAGGCTGCTTGGCGCCTGTCTATGGCGGCTGAAACGATGGATGAGAGCGCTATTTTTACGATTGACGCCTGGTGTCAACGCAGCCTGCGCGAACACGCTTTTGCGACCGGCAGCGACTTTCGGGAAACCTTACTCACTGACGATACCGACCTGCTCGACGACGCGACTCGCGACTTTTGGCGTCAAGAAATTTATCCGCTACCCGAAGCGACTTTTGCGGTTATCGCGGAATGGTTCCAAACACCCGAAGCCATTCGCCAGAAAGTCGCGGCGCTGTTGCGGATTGATACGCCACTTCCGCAACCCACGGAAGCTCTCCGGGACTGGCTTCCAGCCGTTTTGCAGCAAACCATTAGTCAGTCCGAGGCGCTCAAATCTCGGTGGGCGCTCCATCAGCAGGCTTTCGCAAACTGGCTCCTAGCGCTGCTAAATGGTCCCAAGGCAGACAATCCGTTAAATGGCACGACTGTTGGCATCAAAATGGTAACTACTGCTCTGAACGCTTTGCAAAACTGGCTGGACACTCCCGAGCAGATCATTCCCGAACACATCGACAAATGCCAGAAACTGACCGCCAACAATCTGCGCAACAGTTGTAAGAAAGATCGGCAAATTACCCCGCACCCTGCCGCCGAAATCCTTGAAAACCTGCTCGCGGATCTGGAAAAACTGGGCGCAGAGCGCCAGCGTCTGACCCAGGAAATTCAGATACATGCCGCCGCCTGGATTCAGCAACGACTGCAGCAACTCAAGGCGCGCAGGCATCTGGTCAGCTTTAACGATTACCAGCAACGACTCGCCGAGGTTCTGCGCGATCCCGTCCAAGGACCACAACTGAGTGCCCGGCTCAGGGAGCAGTATCCAGTCGCCCTCATCGACGAATTTCAAGACACCTCGGCGCTGCAGTACCAAATTTTTGACGCTATCTACCAAACACATCGCAACGCGCCCGAGCGCTTACTATTACTCATCGGCGACCCGAAACAGTCCATTTATGGTTTTCGGGGTGCGGATATCGACAGTTACCTTCAGGCCCGGCGTCTGACCCAAGATCGTCATTATCAACTCGATCGCAATTTTCGTTCGGGTACCGCGCTGGTCAACACGCTCAACGCGCTTTATTCGGCTGCGGAGCAAGGACATCCTCAAGGCGCTTTTGCCTATGGAGAAAGCCATGCCGATCATCCTTTACCCTATTGGGAGGTGCTGGCCCAAGGTCAGAACAGACAATGGCAGATAGACGGGCAAGCGGCACCCGCACTCACGATCTGGGCGGCTACCGAAGGGCTCACTAAAACCGATTATTTGCGGCGGGCTGCCGAGCGATGCGCAGAAACCATTGCGCAATTATTAGGTCATCCCCAAACGGGCTTTGCCGCTCCTGGACAGGCCCTAAGGCCGCTTGCCGGGCGTGACATCGCGATTCTCGTTCGTGATCGTCACGAAGCCGCCACCATACGCAGCGCCCTGCAAGATCGCCACTTGCGCAGCGTGTATCTTTCGGAACGAGAATCCGTCTACGACAGCGCAGAAGCCCGAGATCTGTTGCTCTGGCTGGAAGCCGTCGCCAATCCTGACGATGCGCGCCGCCTGCGTACTGCCTTGGCGCTACCGCTATTGGGTTTATCCCATCATGATCTGGAGGCTTTCAATCGCGAGGAAAGCGCTTGGGAAAATCAACTGGAACAATTCCAGGACTTATCCCGGCAATGGCAGCGTCAGGGTGTGCTGGCCATGCTCCACCACAGCATTCACCGCTTCGCCATTGCCGCGCACCTGCTCCGCCAGAGTGACGGTGAACGACGCCTGACGAATTTGCTCCAGCTCGGCGAATTGCTACAACAAGCCAGCGCCACGCGCGACGGCCCCGAAGCGCTACTGCGCTTTTTGCGCGAAGCCATCGCCGCCGGCAGTGATCAAAGCGACGCCCACATTCTGCGTCTGGAAAGCGATGCCGCACTGATTCGGGTTGCCACTATCCACTCCGCCAAAGGCCTGCAATACCCCTTGGTTTTTTTGCCTTTTATCGCCACCGTCAAAACGGCAAAGCCTTCAGATTTACAACTCCGTCCAGAGGACAACGGGACCACCACTTTTGCTGGGGATCAGCCCGACCTAGCCAGCGCCGAACGCCGGCGTTTACAGGAAGATCTGCGCCTACTCTATGTTGCCCTGACGCGAGCCGAACATGCACTCTGGATGGGCCTCGCCGAACCCGAAAAGGGTAACTCACCGATTTTCAAGAATAGCGCCATTGCCTACCTACTCCAGGCTGGAAAAGCGGACGCTGACCTCTCCAGCATGCTTCAAGACTGCGCCAAGCGTATCCCCGAAATCTGTATAGAAACTCTCCCTGAAACAATGTCCGTGACTTTACCGGAGCCAAGCGCTGCTCCACCCCACTTGCCCCCTGCCCAATACACCGCCACTTTTGAAAAAAACTGGGGAGTCAGCAGCTTCTCCCAACTGATTAAAGACCTCGCCCGTGATGCGCGACAAACCCCACCCCGCGCCTTAGTGGGTTCCGCATGGCATCGCTATCCTCAGGGCATGACTGCCGGCACTTTTCTGCACGCACAGTTGCAAGAGCTGGCGCAGTGGGGTTTTCGCACCCTCCACAATGAAACAACGGCCGCCCAGATCACGGCAGCCTGCATGCGTGCCGGGCTGGAGCACTGGATCGAAGCAACCCATCAGTGGCTGCAAGCCATCGTCAACACGCCACTGACGCCCTTCGGCGGCACCTTGGACCGATTACAAAGCTATCAAAGTGAAATGGCTTTCTGGTTTCCTAGTGAACAATTACCGAGTGAAAAACTGGACCAGCTCTGCAAAGCCCATATTTTTCTTGGAGTGTCTCGGCCTTCGCTGCCTAAACGGAGCATTCACGGCATGATGCGCGGCTTCATGGACCTCGTTTTTGAGGAAGAGGGGCGCTACTACGTCATGGATTACAAATCCAATGTCCTTGGTCGCGGTGATTCCGACTACGATCTGACAGCTCTCCGCGCTGCCACGATGCAGCATCGTTACGAATTACAGTCGAGTCTCTACCAATTGGCGTTGCATCGCCTGCTCCGTCAACGTCTGGGCGCCGAGTACCGACCGGAAGCCCAACTCGGTGGTACGCTCCTGTTTTTCTTGCGCGGCGTGCAAGGTCCAGAACGGGGTATATTGCATCTTCCTACGGATATGGCGCTGCTGGATGAGCTTGATCAATGTTTCGCAGCCGACGGATACCGCCCATGAAGAACTCGCCTGAGGACCCTCGTATCCAAGCGCTTCGCGGCTGGACCGAAGCGGGCTGGCTCAGATTACTGGATCTGCATTTCGCGCGTTTTCTGCTAGATCTCGACCCAGAAGCACCGGCCCTGTTACCCTTGGCCGCCGCATTACTCGCCCATCTGGAAGGTGCCGGGCATACCTGCCTCGCCATTGAAGAATTTCTTGAGCATCCTCGCCGCTATCTGGACTGGCCCCAAGACGGGCTGGACACGCTGAAGCAGGCGCTGACACCCTGGTCAGCACCAGAAACATGGGCATTGTCCCTCGCCCAAAGCCGCTGTGTAGAAGTCATCGACGCATCCAGTCCCAGCGCCTCCGAAGACCGTAACGAAACACCCTTGGTGCTAAACGGCCATCGTCTGTATCTGCGCCGTTACTGGCGGGACGAACAATTCATCGCCCGCACTTTGCAAGTCATGGTAAACACCACCCATATAGATCCGCCTGCGCCAGAATCACTAAAACCCTGGTTAGATCAACTATTTCCAGAAGATCCGTCTGCAGAGCCCATGCTGCCCTGGCAGAAATTCGCCACGGCCCTCGCGCTGCGCAGTCAGTTCAGTATCATCACCGGGGGTCCCGGTACGGGCAAAACCTATACTGCGGCCCGTCTGATCGCTTTACTCATGGCCAGCAGCAGCGACAAGGCGCTACGTATTGTTCTCGCGGCACCCACCGGCAAGGCAGCAGTACGTATTGACGAATCTCTCCGCAATGCCGTGGCCCAACTCCCCCAACTCGGTACGCTTACCCACCTCCATGAAGCCTTCGCCAGCCTGGACCCCGCGCGGACGCTACACAGCCTGCTGGGCAGTCAACCGGGTAGTCGCCGTTTTCGTCATAACGCCCATCATCCCCTTGAGTTGGATGTCCTCATTATTGATGAAGCCTCCATGATTCATCAGGAAATGATGGCCGCGCTCCTGCGTGCATTGCCAGCGCATGCTCGCCTCATCTTGTTGGGCGATCAAGATCAACTTGCCTCGGTTGAGGCGGGAGCCGTACTGGCTGAACTCTGTAGCCAAAGTGGCCACTATGACCCAGCCACTTGTGACTGGCTGCAGGCGAGCTGTGGTTGCGCCCCCCAGCCCGCACCAGAAATCGCCAGCCCGTTGGCGGCGGGCATCGTCCGCTTGCAGCGCAGCCATCGCTTTAACACCCAGATCGGCGCGCTAGCCGACGCCGTTCATCTCGGTCACACCGACGCCGCTCTGCAATGCCTCCGTGCGGATAACATCATCCAATGGCAAGAGCATCCCGAACTGCAACAGATTCTGGCCGTGGCCAGCAGCCTCCAAGGCTATCTTCCGGTCTGGGAACGGCTGCGTCGGCGCCGTGAACAAAATCCTCAGCAGCACCCATCATGGGTACAAAGTATTTTGGAGGACTATAGCCATTTTCGTATACTTTGCGCCCTGCGGCAGGGTCCTTGGGGAGTCACCGGCCTGAATCAGGCCATCGAAAACTATTTAGACCAACAGGGCTTACGTACCACTCCAGGAATCTGGTACGCAGGACGCCCCACCCTAATCACTCGCAATGATCCTCAACTTGGTCTGAGTAACGGCGACATCGGTATCGCGCTGCCCAATCCTGAAGGCAAACTGCGGGTTTATTTCCCCAGCGTAGAGGGTGGCGTTCGGGCTATTCTTCCCAGTCGCCTCAATCATTGCGAAAGCGCCTGGGCCATGACCGTCCACAAAGCCCAAGGCTCCGAATTTCGCCATACCTGCCTTGTCCTGCCGCCCGAAGATAGTCCCGTTCTCAGCCGCGAGCTCCTGTATACCGCCATCACCCGCGCCCGAGAACTCTTTACCCTGTTCGCAACCCATCAGAGTTTGGACAACGCCATTTGCCGTCGAACACAACGAATGAGCGGATTACAGACCGCTTTTTGCGCAGAATTCAAAGTATCTGGATACAATCATGGCCGGTGACAACATCATTCCGATTACCGGTTGAACATTCTTCTGCTGCCACTCAGCGCGACGGGGGTCGTACTCGTCATAAAATGACCGGATTAGCGCGATGATTGGGCATCCTGATAGCAACAGGCAATCAGGTGACACACATCCACGCTTCGTTCACTCTTTGCGGAGCGCGGGAGCCATTACTCACCTGCACCCCCTGCCTGGTAAGACGATAAGTCAGGTAAGACAGGATGTTGGGGTTGGATAACACCTCTGGGTTAAGCACGGCATACACGTCCCCGACACATCGTGCGGAGAGAGTAATCAGCCCGGGGTGCCCCTCCGCCTTCAGTCGAGCGCCCATAGGCTGCGTAAAATGATAGCTCTCCGGATCAACCAGCGCCGGGTAAGCGGCGACACGTGGGCGCAGATCCACCAAGGCGGCGTCACAACGGACACCATAGAGCAAACGATCTCCAGTAATGCTTTCCCGGTTTCCAGAAATTACCATCTGCTCAAATCCAGCATCACGTAACAGCCGGGCCTTCCAGTGATAGACGGTCTCATAAACGGACGTTTCCACCGTATCCGCGCCGTACCAAATACCAAAAGAACCCTCACTGTACCGACTTGCCGCCCAGTTTTTAAATGGGAACCCGATGGCTGCGAACCACCCAGCTTCCTCGAAGGGGCGGTCAATGGCAGGCACGTTGGAGGAATAGTGGTGCGGCTTGGCGGCTGCTTCGTACCGCTGTGCCACGAGCCAGTCGTCATGGTGGTCCGAAAGGTCGTCAAAAAGATCCTCAGACACCCGTAAACTGATGATATTGCGAATCAGCGTCTGGTGCGTGTCAGCCAGCGTCAGACCGTCAAAGAAGGATTCCACCAATCACCCGCCCCTGGCCCGGTCTAGATAGGCCCGTACCATCAACAATCCGGCAAATCCCCACTCACGGACCACTTCCACGGGGGTTCGATTATCGAACGCGCGGTTACGCGTAGTCATCCATTGATAAGCCAAGTCCCTATCATGCGGGAAAAGCAATCGCAGATTCTTATGGATAGCGAGTAAATGACCAGCGCGTTCCAGCAAGTCCCTGTTTGTACCCAGAGGTTCGCCTTTGCGGTACCGACTGAGGGCGGCACGATTGTCGGCTGCCAAACCCAGCAAGGCAAGCTGATCTTCATTAACCACCATCCAGAGGTCGAAAGCCTTCATCAGCATTTTTGCCAGGACGGACCGGTCATGGACTTTGCTTTCTTTGTCTGTCGTGACCGCTGCTTGAGTCATGGTGCGCCTCCTATGCCATGAAATAATTATAACAATTTATGTTACCTTTGCAACAAGCTTTCTTTTTATCTGCGCCGCCTTCACCCAAAGAGGGCGAAATCTCCTTTGTTAGGGCTTAGGGTCCAATATATCCCCGAATCGATACCCAACTCCTTTTTCAGTTATCAGGTACTGTGGCATTCCCGGATCATCCTCAATTTTTTCTCGCAGTCGTTTGATGTATAAGCGTACATAGTGAGCCTGATCGCTACTATGTTCCCCCCACACTGCACTGAGTATGCGTTGATATGACAAAACGCGTCCTTGGTTCATGACAAACAGATGAAATAACTGATATTCCTTGGGTGTCATTGAGATGGGTACTCCGTTCTTGCAAACCGTATGGGCGAGATCATCCAGCTCCAGTGCTCCGATGACCCAATGAGAGCATTCGGCGGATGAATCTACAGGACGCCGCCGCAAATGGGCGCGTAGGCGGGCCAGCAATTCGCCAATGGTAAACGGTTTGGTCAGGTAATCGTCTGCGCCGCTATCGAGTGCCTGTATCTTGTCAGCCTCGCTTACGCGAGCAGAGATGATTATGATTAACGCCTGCTCCCCTTCGTGGACACGTAATTTTTGGATCATTCTCTGCCCATCGCCATCCGGTAAGCCAAGGTCCAGCAGAATCAGTGCGAAGGGCTGTTTACCTCGGATCTGTCTTTTTTCACATGCCTGCCAAGCACCTTTCAGTGTAGTTTCCCAGTGCAGGTTATACCCTGGTTCGCGGTTCAGTGCCGCCTGTAGAAACTCGCCAATACCTGCATCATCCTCTACTAGTAAAACGTCTAGATCGTCCTCCAGAGGTATGTTCGTCATGGCTTAATCTCCCTCCGAAGGCATAGGTGGTTCAATTTCACGGGGGACAGCAAAACAAAACACTGCGCCGCGTACTACCACACGATTACGCACCCAAATACGACCGCAATGCAGATCAATAATTGCCGCGCAAATTGCTAAACCTAACCCACTACCACCCAGTCCAACCGGCGGCTTAACCTGGCTGAAACGGGTAAAAATTTCCTCCTCTCTGCCGGATGGCACGCCAAATCCATGATCTATAATGCAAACAGTAATCTCGGTATCGTTCGTATAGGCTTCTAATTCAATAGTGCTGCCAGGCGGGCTATATTTGCAGGCATTTTCCAAGAGGTTACTGAACACTTGCTCCATGAGTTGTGGATCTACATGGAGCAGCGGCAGGTTTTTGGGTATTCGCTTCAAAAAGGGACGATCGGTGCATACGGTTTTAACCTGATCGCGCGCGATAACCAGTAAATCTTCTAGGGGAACCCATTCTTTTTTGATATTGATTTGTCCAGACTGCAACGCAGCCATATGCAGAATGCGGTCGACGGTATGCTCCATTTTCTCAGTTTGCACGCGGATATTCTCTAGGAGATCATACTCATCGGCAGTCAAACCCTGCGCGTTGCGTTGAAGTGTTGTCGCAGTGCCTAATACGCCAGCTAAAGGTGTTCTGAGGTCATGTGAGACGGCACCTAAAAGGGCGTTTTGTAATTGCTCGACCCGCAAACGAACTTCGGCTTCAGTGCGCTGGTTCGATGCCAGTGCAGAATCTAGTGCTACCGCGACGAGTCGCGCCACAGTGTCTAGATACCGCAACCAGTCCGTAGGAGCCTGGTGAAGCTCAAGATCCGATAACATCATGACCCCGAGTACACGCTGACCAGACAGCATAGGTATAAACAGTGCCGGGAGTTCTGTAAGTGTGTTAGTGCCCATCCCTGCATACTTTTTATTGAGAAAGCTCCACCGGGCAGCGGCTCTCAGATTACGCTGCGGAGCCTCCAGTTCGAGGGTAGATGATGACGGAAAGATCTGCAAAGGACCCTTGGGGTTATCGGCTGGCGGCAACCAGAACGAGACCACAATACTTAGGGTCTGATGCAACTTCTCAATACTGGTGTTCAGAACGCCCTCAACGCCCTTGGCACTACTGAGTTCCTGAACCAATTGATAGAGGTTGCGTGCTCGTCGCTCGCGTGTACGGGCCATGAGCTCTTGTTCCCGAGAACTCGCAACCAGTTGACTGATGAGTAAAATCAAAGAGAGGATGAGTGCAAAGTAGGCGAGTGATCCGAGAGTTGTTGGCAACCCTTGATCCAAACCAAACGAGTAGTAACAGAACATAGAGGTGATAAATGTAATGAGGGAAGGCCAGCGGCCATACTTCAATGCAGCACCCACTGCGCCGAGCATGTAGATCATAAAGATCCCGGCAAAACCCAAGTAATCGCCTAGAGACCAAGCTATGCCGCTTAAAGTGAATCCTAACAACCCGCTTATCACAAAAGAACGATTTCGTGTACGCCGCTGCATAGGCGTATTCATAATACCGAGGTATTGCTGATTTCGCAGGTGATTATCTTCGGAAATGGTTTTATTTGTCGGCAAAGGATGAATCACCACATCCATGTTACGCTCGCTATTCAGTAGATGTGCAGTGAGAGAGCCTGGCCACCACCAGAATAATTTACGCAACCCCGGCGATTGTCCCAGCATAATTTGGGTGACATCGCGTAATTGGGCATAGGCTATAATCTCTGCACCGATATTAACACCGGTCAGCCGAGTGGTTTCTGCTCCCAGACCCTCTGCAAGATGTAGGTGGCTCCATATCCATGCCTGGGTCTGAGGTTTCTGCAGCAAACCACGTGGGGTGTCTACATGAACCACTAGCCATTCAGCTCGTTGTGCGGTTGCTAAATGATAAGCCGCTCGTACCAAATGCTCATCTTCTGGACGACCGCTCACAGCTACCAGCAAGCGATCCCTGCTGCCACTACGCCGCTCCTCTTCCGAATTTTGTTTATGGAACTGTCGTAATTCCAGATCAACGCGATCAGCTACCAACCGCAATGCCAGTTGTCTTAAGGCAATCAGATTCCCTTTACGAAAAAAGTGCATCATCGCCCGCTGACTGCGCTCTCCCAGGTAAACCTTTCCTTCTTTGAGTCGCTGTAGGAGATCCTCGTCGCTGATATCAATCAGGATCACTTCATCTGCCTGTTGAATGATATGATCCGGTAGGGTCTCTTGAACCTTTATCCCAGTAATCTGTTGGACGACCTCATGCACGCTTTCTAGGTGTTGAACATTCACAGTGGTTGCTACGGAAAGACCTGCGTCCAACAACTCATCCATATCCTGCCAACGCTTCTTGTGGCGAGAGCCGGGGGCATTACTGTGAGCCAGTTCGTCCAGTAGAAGCAGCTCGGGTCGGAAGGCAAGAGCGGCATCCAGATCAAATTCTTCTAGTACAACATGCTTGTAAGGAACGTGTTTCCGAGGCAATGTCGGTAAGGCATCGGCCAAGACTTGGGTTTCAGCGCGCTGATGCGTTTCGACAATGCCCACCAACACATTTGTTCCCTTGGCCAGCTCCTGTTGTCCGTAGCGCAGCATGGCGTAGGTTTTCCCGACGCCTGGGGCGGCACCCAAAAAAATTTTGAGGCGCCCACGCTGACGCGTCAGTTCCTCCTGCTGCACCTGTGCCAGTAAATTATCCGGGTCAGGTCTTCCGTCTTTACGATCTTCGGTGGGCATCTGCTATCACCAAGTACCAAGTACCATCATCCATAACGTATTTCCTTGTTGCCGCGCGTCACTGCACTTGAGCATAAGCCAAAGCACCGCCTTCACCAAGCGACTTATATCGACTTTATTAGTAATGTGCAGGATCAATTAAAAATGTGGTTTTATATGGAATTTATAGATGGTTTATATAGAATTTATAGATGTAATATTGCTAGCATCTCTGCGAAGTTATCATGATTTTATACGATGCATTAACGTATCATGAAGAAGGAGACTGGTATGGAATTTGTTTATCTACTTATCATTATTGGATTTTTCTTATCATCTCTAGGGGTTGTTGAATTATTAGATCGTTTGAGGAATATAAAATGAACGCTTTCGTGTGGATAGGCCTCGGATTGGGCGCCATGCTTTTCATTTATCTTTTGGTATTTCTGATCGCTCCGGAGCGGTTTCTATGATATCTACCACCATACTAACCGCCGTAGTCTTGTTGTTAACTATTCTCCTGGCCTGGCCTTTGGGACGCTATATGCACTGCGTCTATACGGGCGATCGATTCTGGGCGACACGGCTGATAGGTCCCGTGGAGCGTGGAATTTACCGCATCACCGGAATTTCTGCGAGTGAGGAAATGAGTTGGAAGCAATACGCCATCGCTTTGTTGGTTTTCAACCTGATCGGCGGTGTTTTTCTTTATGTCCTATTGTTGGCGCAAGGCGCGCTACCCTTAAATCCCCTCAATTTTACTGGGGTTCATAGTGGATCTGCATTTAATACTGCAGTGAGCTTTATCACAAATACCAACTGGCAGGACTACTCAGGTGGCTCAACCATGAGCTATCTCTCGCAGATGCTGGGCCTAACTGTGCAAAATTTCTTCTCGGCAGCAACGGGTATTACCATCGTTCTGCCTATCATTCGCGCTATCGTTCGTCATAAAACGAAGGATCTCGGAAATTTCTGGGTCGATATGACGCGCACCGTTCTCTATGTACTGCTTCCCTTGTCTGCACTTTTTGCGCTGATCCTTATGGAACAGGGTGTAGTACAAACGCTGACAGGGATGGTGCGTGCTGATCTCATCGCCCCATTTGTGTCCGGGGGCAAGACTGTTTTTCATCAGATGATTCATTTGGGACCGGTCGCATCGCAAGAGGCTATCATGATGCTGGGTAATAATGGGGGTGGCTTTTTCAACATGAATGATGCCCATCCTTTCGAAAATCCCACAGGTTTTACCAACTTCCTTGAAACAATAGCCATGATTTTGATTCCCACTGCTCTAGTATTCATGTTTGGGCATATTACCAAGGCCAGACGTACGGCATGGGCTATTTTAATCTCTATGCTGGTGCTATTTATTCCACTGACCCTCGTTAGCCAGCACTATGAACTGGCTGGGAATCCCTTGTTTACCCAATTGGGAATTTCTCATGCCAACACCGCCAGTCTCGCTGGTGGTGGAAATATGGAGGGGGTGGAAGATCGTATCGGTGCGGGTGCAACTGCGCTGTTTGCAACGGTGGCTACCGCGACCTCTACGGGCGCCGCTGACGGTGCCTACGATTCACTGATGCCGTTGTCTGGAGGCATAAATCTTTTCTTAATGCAGTTGGGTGAAGTCGTTTTTGGCGGTGTCGGTTCCGGACTTGCCACGTTCCTCGCTTTCATGATTTTTGCGGTTTTTCTCGGGGGCCTTATGGTGGGACGCACGCCAGAGTTTCTTGGCAAGAAGATTGAATCCTTTGAAATAAAAATGACCTCATTATCCATTCTGGTTATGCCACTGCTGGTGTTGATCGGTACGGCTCTCGCTGTCACTACGGTGGCGGGTCGGGCTGGTGTCTTCAATCCTGGAGCGCACGGTTTCAGCGAGGTGCTCTATGCCGTGACAAGCCCTGCCAACAATAATGGCAGTGCGTTCGGTGGTCTGAGTAGCGACACTCAATTCTATAACCTACTCACCGGCATGTGTATATTGCTGGGCCGGTATTGGACCTATCTGCCCTTGCTGGCGTTAGCAGGTGCCTTGGTCGAGAAAAAGAAAATCCCGGTAGGATCGGGAACGCTGACGACATATACGCCAATTTTCATTGGCCTGACGGTTGGCGTCATTCTTCTGGTCGGCGCGCTCAACTTTTTCCCAGCCCTAGCCTTGGGTCCTATTGCAGAGCAATTAGCACCCATCAGCACTCTGACTCACTAAGGAATCATATCCATGGAACCTACCCATCCTAAACGTACGGCATCTCCCATTCACTGGAAAGATCAGAGTCGTGGTGCACTGTGGGACAGCTTCAACATGCTCTCCCCGGGTCGTCAGTTGCGTAATCCGGTGATGTTTGTCGTCTACGTCGGCTCTTGGCTATTGCTGGCCCTCTTTTTTCACGATCTGATCGTGCATAACCATGAAGCGCTTTTTACCGGTGTGATCGACCTCTGGCTCTGGCTCACACTGATTTTTGCTAATTTTGCCGAAGCGCTGGCCGAGCGTCAGGGGACCGCTCAGGCTAACAGTTTGCGACAGAGTAGACAGGAGGTTATGGCAAAAAAATTGCCAAAACCGACGCGCGAGGCGAGCTACAAGGAGGTTCCCGGTGCCAGCCTGCGCAGCGGTGACTTTGTCCTGATAGAAGCGGGAGATCTCGTGCCCACGGACGGTGAGGCGGTGGCGGGAGTCGCAGCCGTCGACGAAAGCGCCATCACCGGCGAGAGCGCGCCTGTCATCCGCGAAAGTGGTGGCGATCGTAGCGCGATCACCGGCGGAACCCGGGTAATCTCGGACTGGCTCATCATCCGGGTAACGCAGGAAGCAGGACACACCTTCCTCGATAAAATGATCGCTATGGTGGAGGGGGCTTCGCGGCGCAAAACTCCCAATGAAATCGCTCTGAGCATCCTGTTGGTCGTTTTGACGCTGGTTTTTCTAGTCGTGACTATCACCATTTACCCGTTTTCTTGGTATAGCGTGCATTACGCCAGTCACTCGGGCTCGGTGATCAGTCTGACGGTTCTGGTCGCCTTGCTGGTCTGCCTGATTCCCACCACCATCGGGGCTTTATTACCCGCTATCGGCATCGCCGGCATCGTACGGTTGTTGCAATCTAATGTGGTGGCGACTTCTGGGCGCGCCATTGAGGCTGCGGGTGATGTGGATGTGCTGCTTCTCGATAAAACCGGCACCATTACCTATGGCAATCGTTCTGCAGTGGCGTTTTATCCGGTTTTGGCGGCCACCCAAGAAGCTCTCGCGCAGGCGGCCCGCCGTGCCTCTTTGGCCGATGAGACCCCTGAAGGCAAAAGTATCGTGGCACTCGCCGATAAAAATCACCCTCAAAATCGGGAAACTTTGCCACCCGCAGCCCAATTGATCCCCTTTACCGCCGAAACGCGCATGAGTGGAGTCGACTGGGACGGGCAGCAGTTGCGTAAGGGATCTCCTGACGCCATGAGGTCATGGGTACAGTCACTGGGCGGAAATTGGCCATCGGAATTAGATGTCGAGGTGCAAAAAATCGCGAGTAGCGGGGCGACACCACTGGTTGTATGTTCTGGTGCTGAGGTGTTGGGGGCTATTGAGTTACGAGATATCGTTAAAGCCGACATCAAATCCCGCTTCGCTGAATTACGAGACATGGGTATTCGCACCGTCATGGTGACTGGTGACAATCCGTTGACGGCTGCCGCCATTGCTGCTGAAGCGGGGGTTGACGATTATCTCGCGGAAGCCAAGCCGGAAACTAAGCTTGCTCGCATCCGGGAGTACCAGAATGAAGGCTATATGGTCGCGATGACTGGCGACGGTACAAACGATTCTCCAGCTCTAGCCCAAGCGGATGTCGGCCTCTGCATGGCCAGTGGTACCCAAGCGGCACGAGAGGCTTCCAACATGGTGGACATGGACTCCAATCCCACCAAATTGTTGGAGATCGTTCAGATCGGCAAGCAACTGCTGATGACGCGTGGCGCTCTCACTACCTTCAGTGTGGCAAACGATGTGGCCAAATACTTCGCTATTATCCCGGCTGCGTTCGTGTCTACATATCCCCAATTGAGCGCACTGAACATCATGGACTTGAGCTCACCTACCCATGCCATCATGGCCGCAGTCATATTTAACGCCCTTGTCATTCCCTTCCTGATTCCATTGGCACTCAAAGGCATCAAATTTCGTGCCGACTCTGCACAGCACATTCTTCGCCGCAATGTGTGGATCTATGGATTAGGGGGCATTATTACCCCGTTTATCTTTATCAAACTGATAGACATGCTGCTGGTTGTACTATAGGAGATGACGACATGATCAAAGAGATAAAAACTGCCCTGTTGTTATTCTTGGTTCTGGCCGTGTTAACCGGCCTTGCTTATCCCTTGGCCATGACGGCTATCGGTCAAGTCGTGTTTCCTCATCAGGTCAACGGTTCGCTCATTCGCCAGCAGGGGAAGGTCGTAGGATCTAGCCTCATCGGCCAGTATTTCCGTGAACCGCAGTACTTCTGGAGCCGTCCTTCGGCGACTTCACCAGTGCCTTATAATGCAGCAGGGTCTGGAGCTTCCAATCTAGGTCCCAATAATCCTGTTCTGGCACAGCACTTGGCGGATCGAGTCAAGACCCTCAAAGCAGCAGATCCCGCCGAGAAAGGTCCTGTTCCGGTAGATCTTGTGACATCCTCAGCGAGTGGACTTGATCCCGACATTAGTATTGCGGCGGCACTTTATCAGATCCCACGCATTGCGCAGGCCGGGGGTATTGATGCCGTAACACTGCGCCATTTGGTTAAGCAAAATACGACAGAATCGCTGCTGGGATTCATAGGTGAACCCGTAGTTAACGTGGTGAAACTCAACCTCGCGTTGCATAAACGGTATATCCAAACACCCCAAGTACTAAAATCTCCGGTAGCGGAACCAGAATCGTGAAGGGTTTCTAGGTAGGCGCATCCTCGCCGCTGAATGGGCAGGTTACCACTGGGCGCTGCAACACCAGAATGCTACCGCTGATGAGGTTGTCAGCGCCAGTGAAGCCTATTTTCCCGAACACATGTCTGGTGTACTGGTTTATGCATTTGAGCGTGGTTGGGCGATGGCGCGCGAGGGGAAGATGCCACAGTCTCCATCAATGCCAGCGCCGTGACCTGCTCAGAAAAACTGTTTGCTATCTACTGGTAAGGGGTGGCAGAAGCTCTTTGTCCTTAGCGCGGGCTCTAAATCACTCCTCAGCAGCACCCAACGTGATAACCAACTATCTGTATATCATCATAAAATTTCTATGTGATTGTTTTCACATTGAAGATGATTTTTATTGTCCTGGAGATGCCCTTTTATAGAAGACAACAGTCGTTGATTTTTTTCATACATGGTCTCACAAGGTCAAGCAAACCGCCTCTATTATTTATATAATTTTCTATCCTGTGTTATAAATTACATATTTTACAATTAAATATACAAACATTATATGTAATTTTTATGGAAATTATAGATAATTATCGCCTATATTTACAATTGATGACGTAACAAAGTATTCCTTGATGAATGGAGTGTGCAATAGATATGAATATTTTAGGTACAAGAATTATGCAATCCGCAGTGCCTAGCCGCTCAATATTACAGAAGAGGGCTCAGCGCTGGGTTATCAAGATCGGCAGTAGCCTGCTGACCCAAGAAGGACAGCGCTTGGATTTGTCTGCCATAGAGAATTTTGTACAGCAAATACTGCAGCTTCGCGCCGAAGGCATTGAGGTCGTGTTGGTTTCCTCAGGTTCCGTCAGTACCGGAAAATGTCACCTAGGGTGGAAGCAAAAGAAAACCACAGCCGAAGAACGTCAAGTGGCGGCTAGTGTGGGTCAATCCGCGCTGATTCATGCTTATGAGAATTTCTTGACCAAGAATGGAAAGCATTGCGGGCAGATGCTACTGACGCGTGACAACTTCAGAGATCGAAAGCGTCTCAAGAAGACCCGCTCCACCATTGACGTGCTTCTGAAGATGCAGACGTTACCCATAATCAATGAAAACGATGCGATCTCTGACTCAGATAATAGCCTAGGTAATAACGACTATTTAGCCGCATTAGTCAGTAATGTCTGGCATGCCGACATAATGGTATTACTGACCGACCAATCGGGGCTATTTACAGCCGACCCACGTGCTCAGCCTAATGCCGAAATGATCATGGAAGGCATGGCGGGCGATCCACGATATGAGCGTATGGCTGGAGGAAGTAGCACTATGGGTACCGGTGGTATGCTTACCAAAATACACGCCGCCAGCCATGCGGCACGCTCAGGTTCAGCCACGCTTATTGCCGATGGGCGAATTCACAATGTGCTCATGCGGTTACGTAAAGGTGAAATTTTAGGAACGTTTCTACGATCCAAGAAGTTCGACCAGAAATTGTACAGAGAGGCTTGGGCTCATCTTCAAATTCACAACGGTCAGGCATTGTATTATGGTGGTAAGTAGGCTGTGTACGACACCTGTTCCATATCAGTTAGGATGAGTTTGTCCTAAAATTTTGAAATCTAAAAATTTTAACTTGTTGTTTTATATGGTGGGAACGGCGGGATTCGAACCCGCGACCCACGGCTTAAAAGGCCACAAACAGCGCAAAATCATGCTTTTTGAAAAATCAGCGTTTTTATTAAATATTGTAAATCAGTATGTTATAAATTGTATTTACTCACGTCTACCTAGGTTTACCCCGCTTTCTCGCTGGTTAGTGCAGCGTATTTGCAGCGCAGAATGCAGCGCTGCACCACGATAACCTGTGGTTACTTAAGATCTAAAACACTACATATTGTGTCAAAGGCCTTGGAACTTTCTGCGGGATGGGGTATCTTAAGGACTGCCCTAGCTGTTCTTCCCGCGCCTTGGAACAGCTGAGGGCAAATCGGAAAGACTGAGCGCGGAAAGAATCAGCAGGGGCTTTTTTATGACAACATCGACAGCACCGCATTTTCAAAACGCCAAAACTCCGCATTGGCTCATCGCACTTATCAGCGTTTTCCTCCGGGATCTGATTGGCCTCATCACCGTAGGCCCCTTCAAAGAGTTTTTCGGCTCTGGCTATCAACCTTCCGCGCGCGCAATCACCGCCAAGCAAAATGCCATTCACGCAACAGAACCCGCAGCAAGGGCGTTTACGACAGCGCTACACCGGTTTGTTGCTTTGAATCCTTGGGTCCACCGGACTCCCCATACCGCAGGCCGTCAAAACCCTGCCCGCCGCAACTCCAGTGCCACAGGTCGTCAAGGTCATGCCCGCCGCAGACCGGCCCGAAAAACCGCAAGCTCAGGATCGCGCGGCGGCGATGATGGAGACGGCGGTGCCGATGGCGGCGGAGAACCGCCCCACCGAATAAGCTTTAACCCAACACAAGGATCTGTCGGGGGTGCCGCATGAGCACACCCGCACCGAGTTCACAGCCAAAAAACCGCTTCCAACCATCCAGATCCAGCACCGATGCTGATCTGCGCCTCTACAGCTACGCGGACGTAGCGCAGCTATTATCCTGCGCCCCGCAGACCATCTATAACGGCGTTTCCTCTGGACGATTCCCGCGCCCGCTAAAAACAGGCGTTGGTCTCCGCTTCACGGCGGCGATGATCCAGCAAATTATTGTCGGTGATCCGCCACCCGTACCGGCACAACCATCACCACCGGTCAAACGCTCCAGAGGGCGTCCCAGAATCGCCGCTCAAGCATCGACAGCACGGTCAATGGGCGGTGCCGCGTGAGCCGCCCTTCCAAGAAGCATCGTCTAGCAAAACAACAGCGAAAAAAAAGAAGCAAGGCCCAAAAAACACGGGCTGGGCAAGCGCCGAAGCGCCGACAGGCCCGCGTGGGCGATGCGTGTTTGCCGCAGGAGTCCGCCCCTGTCCTAGACGGCGATAACACACAAACAGACAGGAGTGCTACCACCTCCGCGCTTCTCAGCACCCGCCAGTCCACCGCTGCCCGTCGCTGGCAGGCAGCTTCTCCGGTTACGGAAACGCAGCTCGTAGAAATTCTCGGGTGTCCACCGGAACTGGCCCAGTTCATGACACTGCCTATCCACGCTCCCCGTCTGGATTCCAGGAAACGACGCGGTAAAGCGGCGCTCATCTGGCCCTACAAAACCCGCCAAGTCGGTGGCGAGATGGCGTTATCCGCTATTTATCGGCACACGCAAGGGCAAATTGATCAGGATTTTGTCGGCGCCCTCGAAGCCACCTGCACTTCCCAGCGGATACAGGATACCGCGCTGTTCACTATCCAGGGCAACGCCAACGCTCCGGGCAAAAGTCCGTATACGATTTTCCTGGTGGCCAGCCCGCTGGATGCCCTAGCGGTCCATCGGATCAGCCCGGGTGCAGACGTGTATGCCCTCGCAACCCCCCGTATTCCTCAATGGCTCATCCACGAATGGACCCATTCCGGAAAGAACCGGATGATCATCATCGGACAGACCGATGCTGACGTGGCGATCATTCAAGGTCTCGTTCAAAATGCGGGCTGGTATGGCATGATCCAGCAATCTGCCGTGGATACCCTGCTGCCCGATGCCTCAGTGGGTCCGGTCCAGCCCATTCCGAATCGCACCCCCGCCTGGGCGGCGCTCTGCAACCACGGGGAGGTCGGCCTTAAGCAGCATTTATCCGATACCACCATCACCGTCTATAAACCCGATCGGACCCCGTCCGACCATGGCGTGGTTACGCCGAGCCGTCCGGTCCAACGCTTCCTCCAAACCGCTAAAAAACTTGGGTTAAGCCGGACCGATCGCGAGCACTGGTTCAGTAATCTGGAAGCATCCAGTGCCGCGCTGGAAGCGAGTCTCCGTCAGTCCACGCAGCAGCACGTCGCCGGGATTATCTCCCAACCGGGACAAGGCAAAACACACGCCACGCTCACCCATATGCTGGATGAGGATTCCCCCCAAATTCTGGTCACACCTACCGTGGATCTCGCCAAAGAAGCGTATGAAAAAATCATGGCGATGAAGCCCGCCGATTGCACGCGCACGATTCGGCTGCATGAACCGCGAGGACCGGATAACTGTGCCCGTTATGCCAAGGTGACACTGCTGCAAGACGCCAATCGCGGGCCTTATGCGCTCGCCTGCAAAATGGCGGATCTGGATAACAGTATTCCAGGAGACTGTGAGCATGCCCAAAACTGTGGCTACCTGCAGGGCTTGCGTCTGGATTCTCACGCGGATATTGGCATTGCCTGCCAGGCCGCCCTGAACAGTGACAGCAGTCTGCTGAACTATACACCCGAACCCATCCGGGATCCTGAAACCGGTGAATGGGAAAGCGGGGATACGATCCAACGTCGGATCAAGGTGGATGAAGAAACGCCCACAGCCGTCCCACTGAAACTCACACATCAGCATCTCGGTGAAAATATCCGCACCCTGATTCACTGGCTCGGCAAGCCGGCTTGGCTCCGTGCTCGCATCAAGGGCGCGATGGGGGAGGCATTCACCGAAGCGTCATTGAACGAAAGTGTGGCGGCCTACAAAGTGTTTCAGGAGGCCCTGAGCGCCATGAATACGGAGTACAGCCGTTGGAGCATTCCGGAAAAATCCCAAACGCCGGTAGCGATTCGGATGTCTGGGGTCTGGCGTGATCTTGCGGATGCCTACCGAAAGTTGCCCAAGGCACTGACACTCATGGATGGTTCGACACTCGCCGAACGACCCGTTCTCCATAATGGCGAAGAGGCACCTCTCATCCCGAAACAATGGCTGGCGGCGCTGGTTGAAGCCCTGAAGGCCGATATGGTTTGGATATACAAAAGCAATCTGGTCATCGGTAAGGAGGGCGGCCTCTGGAAGAACTTCCTGGAGCAGGGCGGCTTATACATGGACGCTTCTATGGGGCTTATCCAGAAGCAGATCATCACGCACCAGAAGAACGGTGCCGTGTACACTGTTCCGGTGCACCAGCCTTACCTGAACGTGATCCAAGTCCTGGACGGGCAGCAGCATGGTAAAGCCGCTCTGAAGGGGCATGCCCTACCCGGTGAGCTCCAGCGCTTGATGCGCCTGTGGAAACCAATGATCACGGCGCATGGCCACGGCGCTGTGGCCGGACTGACGCACAAAGCGCTCCATGATCTGGCAACGGCGATCTTTTTGCGCGACCAGCCGGATCCCGACCTAGTCATCCAGAAGGCGCTATCGGCACTGGGAAAAAAGAACCGCCAGCCCGGTAGTAAAGACTGGCAAATCATCCTGGGTAAGCTAGGAATGGCCGATGATCCCGCGAAGGCCCGTACCCAGTACGACATCACGGTGGATGATGCCTGGCTGTTGGGGCACTGGGGGAAAGATGATCGTGGACACAATCGCTGGGAGAAGGTAACAGCCGGATTTTGCTGGGGGGTGCCTTTGAATCCGCCAGACCAGTATCAGATTGAATATGCCATTCAACGGGTCATCTTGGCGCGCCAAGGGATATCTTGGCCAGAGTGGGATGGTTCAGTAACCCGCCATCAGGTAATCCAGACCAATGGCGGAGAAAGACAAATCACCACCAGCTTTCCGCTCCCTACCGTGCCCGAAGCCCGGGCTTTTGTGCTCGATTTGGTCAATGCCCAGATTGCCCAAGGCATCGGCAGGTGGCGCGGTGTGCGCCGGACGGCCGAAAACCCGATAGACATTCATTTATTCATGGGGGATTTTCCGGTCGCTGCCGTCGGCCACGACCATATGTTACCGAACCTTGAATACGTGACCGATCTGGAGAGCACCCTAGTTAAAAAGGCCACAAAAGAAGTTTCTGTCCTGATAGCAGTGACGCAGTCGCCAGACAATGCGCGCATCGTGATGGAAGCGATCCGTGAGGCGGTACACCAGAGTTTTGGCTTTGACCCCGGTAGTCGGCTTGGACGGCGGGTAACGCGGTCGATTAAAAACAAGCTCGCTGACTATGCCCGGGAGCACCACCTCTCCCTGAAAGAAGCGGCTCAGGCGCTGGTACGGAAGATCGCCACTTTTTTGCCCGATCCACGCGCATACCCCACGGCGACCGACCACTATACGGATCGTCTCCTGAATCGTGCCCACTGGTGCCGAATCTTCATGGGTACGGGGCCATGGGCTGATGCCGCACTGAATGTGCTGCATATGCTCTATGAGGCCACGTTCATCCCGCAACCACCAGAAGCGCCCCCCGGCTAGGCTGCCACAATCCCCCGACTAGAGAAAAAATGTTCCGGTGCCTACCGGAGAATGTTCTGTGCCTGCTGCACAGAAAAACGGCCCAGAATGACGGCTGAGTGGCCACTTCCGATATTTTTGGAGTGGATAAGCGCTAAGTTGGGAGCTATGTGGAGTCTGTGACCATCCATCTGGAATGCCGGTGTGTGGATTTTAGGGAAAAAGAAGGGTTTTGAGTCATCTGGGTGCCATCCATAAACACCCCCATCTCAAGGCCTAATATTAAAAAAAGGGGGACGGGAGAGGGGTGTTTATTTTCTCTTTCCCCTCATTGTGTTATACGCCAATGGCGTATAAGATACGAAATATGGAATTTATCGAAACCTCAATATTCACTTCGGGAAACCGCTTTGTTGCGCGAATTTGTGAAGGAGCTATGACGATGGAAAAAGCATTATTCGATGACCTGGTGCAAAGTCTTAAAGAAGCCAAGGCGATTGCTCGTGAGGAAGTACCAGCATCGCGCCGGATCAAAGTGACACCGCCGGATGCAAAGGCAGTACGTGAGCAAATCGGACTATCACAAAACGAATTTGCTCAGTTGATGCAGGTCAGCATTAAGACCTTGCAAAATTGGGAACAGCATCGCCGCAATCCGACGGGTCCCGCCGCCGCTTTGCTCAAGATCATGCGGACTGCCCCGGATGTAGCACTCAAGACGCTGCAGGCCTGATTCTCGAACCTAATCATGCAGCGCCGGATGGTCCGCTAAACTGAATAGAAGATGGACGATATCCTCTATCCCGAAGGTGCTGCAAGACTGATCTGGGGCATTGATAGGATCTGAGACCATTAATCATGAGGAGTAGAGCGCGAAATGTCTGAGCAGCGACAAGTGGGAAAACCCCGCAATATCTGGATACCGGCCCAAACCCCCGCAGACTTTTCCGCGAATCTGGCGAGAGCCGATCTGCTACAGCGAGAGGCGGCCAAGTTATGCCCGGCCATTCGCAAACCCCGTACCCCCGGATCGCCCCGAGTGCAACGGTTCAGTACATTTGAACAAATGAATACTGAACAGGAAAACGCCAAAGCCGAATTTATGGCTTGGTTAAGCCGACAAAGGAAAGCACATGGTGGATAACCCGGAACCATCAAGAGCCGCCACGAAAGCCGATATGCTGCTACTCATCGATGCGCTGGAAGAACGCGGTGTGGACTACATCCTGATCGGTGGTCACGCCCTTCAGCTACACGGTTATATGCGTGCCACGGAGGATATTGATTTCCTATTGCCTCTGGATGCGGTGAACGGCCGGAAGGTAATTGACGCGCTTTCCGTGCTCCCGGATAAAGCGGCACTGGAAATGGATGCTCAGTGGTTTGCAGAGGGCGAGAATATCCGAGTAAACGATGCAATCATCGTAGATCTTCTTTTTGTGGCTGCCAATGGGGAAACCTATCAAAGTCTTACCCCCTATATCCTGAACACCGAAATAGACGGACATGCAATCAGGACGCTGAATCTGGAAGGATTGTTAAAAACGAAAGTCAGCACCAGGGAAAAGGATATTGCGGACCATCGCGTGCTCTCCGCCGCGATAAGTCGTATCCAGGAAGAAAAGACGCTCGATCGCGTCCGACGCCCACGAGGCACCCAGAAAGACGATCTGGAACGATAGCGGCTTCATGCCGCTGAATCCGTAAGTGCAAAATAGTTTTTTACGGCCTGAATATCATCGCTCACCATTCTACTTCTAGCGCCATAACCATGTTCGACGCTAATGCGAATATGTTGACGGATATGGCAGTTAGTGCCATGATTAATTTTATTTTTGTTATTTTATGGGCTATCGTGGAGAACGAGATGCCGACGGCTAATACCATCACCAAGGAAGACGTCAAACTCTACGTTGCAGCACTCGCGCAGCAGCATGGTGTTGTATACTCGAAAACCGGCAATGACGCCTTGGCAGAAATTATCACGCGTCTGGCCGACGACGTGCGCTCCGACGGGACGGAAGACCTGCTGGTTGCGCTCAAACGGGCCAATGTGATTAACGGCCCCACGATGGTGGATCTTCTCGGGAAATACTTGGATCAGTGCCCCCATGTTTGATCCGTTTCACGACTTCGATGTGCGAAGATACCTTCGAAACATCCTCTCCGATCCATCTGTCGCCGAAAAATATCGACGGTATGAAGCTCAGCGCGGATACGCCTATCGCGATACGGTGATTAAGGACCAAATTGGTTGTGACCACCGCGCCCTGAATGCTTGCCCATATCGGCAAGCAGGGTGAATCAAGACGCTGTTTGCTTTGACCGTTTCTTTCGCATGTATTCCCGCATGTACGCGCGATATTCATCAGGATTTTGCGCACGATGTTTCTGAACCCGCGCCTTTGTCTGCTCCCGCACCTTATCTACATTTCGCGCTTCCCACCCCGCCGCACGCCGTGACCCAGACTGGCTGTTAGTAGCGGGCGATGCTGGAGATTCGTTGTTAGTAACGGGCGCGCGCGCTGCGATGCGCGTTTCCCATTGCTTAACTTCCGCATCGATTTTGTCCACAATCGCGTCGATCTGCCCTGCGACTCGAAGCGTGCGCCACTCGCTTAGCCTGGCCTCCACGGTCTTGGACAGAAAATAATCCCGCGCCACGTTCAGCCGTTGCATGGCTTCATGATCCCCGCCACGGTCGGGGTGCCACCGCGACGCGAGCGCTCGAAAGGCGCGCTTAACTTCGTCTTCAGAGCAGCTTGGCTCCACATTCAACAGATAGAACGCCTCAACGATATTCATGCTAACCCCTGATAATGTTCCGTTACTAACATTATAACATCACGCCCGTTACTAACAAACCAAAATAGACGTTCCGTTAACTAACATATGGGATTACAGCATCGCCTAAAGCTTCGGTATGGATTGTGGTGATAGGGAAAGCGGAAAGAGGCCGTGACAATGCCCGCTTCTCGGTCTAGCCTATAGGACATCTTTGCCAGCAGTCGAGATGATGGCGCTTTTTCTGGTCAGTAAATGGAGGGGCTGGGCTCAATCGGACCCGATAAACAGGACTTAAATATCTGCTTAAATTATCACATTTGATTAACTGTTATTATTAAATAACAATAATTATAATGTTTTTTAATGTGCCTCAACAATTCACATAACAAGCTGTATTTAATGGGTTTCAATGAATAGTCACCATCAGGAAATTTCGCTAATTAAAATCTGTAAATCAATAACTTTTTACATTAATATTATTAAACAAGAAAGATCTAGACCGTGAGTGACTCAGAACTCAGAACCGATTTTAAGCGAGTGACCGGAATCATTGCCTCAAAAAAGCGCCATCATCTCGACAGTCAGCCCCTCTCTTCCTTCATCCTTTTACCTTCCTGCCGGGCTTCTTTACCTTTGGGGGTGCGCTCAATCATGGCAAGGTGCTTCGCCATGTCGAGGGTGAGGTGGTATTCCTTAGAGGGGCGACCGCCTTGGGGGTTTTCCCCGATTTCGGGAAAAGCTATAACGTCCTGATTTTCCACTAATCCCAGTTGTTTAATGCGGTCTGTTATCCATGTACCGAAGACTTTACCCACTTCCAGAAAGGCATGCAGGCCCCGGTGTCAGGGTAGATACCGCAGGTCGCGGGCATTGCATGTGGGCTGATCTTCGTTGTGAATGATTGTGTTCACTATTTCAACAGGAATCAGTTGGTTATCTGCATTCATGATGTTTTCTCCTAGTTGGAGAGCGAAATTGCTCCCCAACTAGTAATGACCATCGGGGACCTGTTTGTGGTGTCAGGTGCAAACATAGCCATCTGGTGCATGTGGGGGTTTCGTCCTGGGGATGAACGTGCTCTTGCGGTCATATGCCTGGAGTACTCCATCGCTGATGTAGGTTTGGCGGGCCTGTTCGAGTTCTGCTACCAGGTCAGGTTCCACTTTGTAATATTCCAGCAAACCCTCCTCAGCGAGGTATGGCAGGATTGCAGGAAACCACAGCGGTGGAATATCGTTATTCCCTATGGCGTCCCAGATTGCGCCATAACGTATTTTTTCCCGATGGGGTGCAGCGAGCTGATACAATCCAAAGGGATTGTTTGATGTTACGGGCGCCTGGTAGCGCAATTGCTTGATGAACCGATCTGTGCCTGGTGAAAAAAGTTCGTTGTGCAAGTTCTGGAGGTTGACCTGCTTGACCGTTGATTGTTCCTCCGGCCTTGCAATGGTGCAAATAGGCAGGGGCAGCGTTTCCGGCAGTGCTTTCACATAATCGGTGAGATCATTTACTGGAATAGGTGCCGCTGGCTGATTTGAATCTGATCCGGGTACGGATGGCACGTTTTGACGGCTGTTAGCCACTTTCTCCTTGGGGCTTGGGTGGCTTGTCTCTTGAGGCGCTGGTGGCGTGCCCTTTGGGTCGGGCATGGGCGGCAGGTCTGTTGCGAGATTCCGCGCTTTTTTAACAATGCGCTTGGCAGTCGTTTTAGCGAAGCCACATTGCATCAGTTGCTGCACATGGGCGACGTCATCTATATGGGCCTTTCCGCTATTTGCCATCCTGCGCGCCATTAATTTTGCTATGGCTGTGCCGACGGAACGTTCAGCCACCACGCCCGGCTCACCATTTTTGTAGAGATCGCCGATTTTTGCGTCTATTTCAAAAATCTGGTGAATGGTCATCGCACCGTGTGTTTTTCTTTTCTCATTCATGATTTAGCTCCTAGGCCCCTGTTTGCGGGTCAAGAATTCGGTGACGGCATAGCCGCGTTCATCTATCAGTCGCGATATTTCACTAAAACGGCCAATGATGAGGGTCTTTGAGTGTGGTAAGGGCATGTGGTAAGGCGAGAAGCTCGGGTATCCTGGGGGGTTCTTTACAAACGCTTCCCGTCCCCGCATATCAATCCAGAGCGGAAAGCCAAAAACATCAGGCCGTGGCAACGCGGATTGATGGCAGGACATAGCGTTGAACTGCGGGGTCGGTAAGCCGATGACGAGACGCGGGCAACCACTAAAAATCGATGGGTGGTCTCTGAACCGATTGTTTAAGCCAATCGAAATGCGTCCATCGTCACCGATACAAAGTATGTCGTTCTCCTCCGGGAGGTACATGGAGATGGGCAGCGCGTCCAATGAAAAGCTCGCCGAGTCCCGGAGTTCTTGAAGGACGATGCGTTCACACTCGATGAAATACTGACGGGCTTCATGGCCTTTGGGCGTGCGCTCGATCATAGATAAGTGCTTCGCCATGTCGAGGGTGAGGTGGTATTCCTTCTTGGGTTGGCCGCGTCCTGAATACTCCCCCGTTTCGGTGAGTATTATAAAATCTTGATTTTCATCGAATCCCAGTTGCTCAATGCGGTCCTTGATCCATGTGGAGAAGTCCTTTCCCACTTCCAGAAAGGCATGAAGGTCGCGGGCATTGCATGTGGGCTGATTTTCGTTTTGGATGACCGTGTTCACTATTTCAATAGGAATCAGTTGGTTGTGTGCATTCATGATGGTTTCTCCTAGTTGGAGAGCGAAATTGCTCTCTACCTAGTAATGGCCATCGGGGACCTGTTTGTGGTCTGCTTGCCGATCTCTCTCGGTGTTCTTTCGGCTTTTGATGGGTCCACAATGAATGGCTGGTGATGGCCTTAAGGCTTGCTGATGGTCTTTTTGTGGCTCTACTGAACGGATGGTGGCAACGTAGTGATTGTCGATGGGGCTTTTTGTGCTTCGTTCATGTGCCGGATACGGTTTTTATAGCTCCTAAGTGGTCCATTGCAGGACTTTTCAACCGATACCCTGAACGCTTAGTGAGGGGCAGGGTAGGGGATGTGTAAACAGGGCACGGCTTCGCCGACCATGTTTAACATCCCACCTGATCAGGGCAAGCCCCGACACCCCGCCATTCCGCGCTTCGCTTGTCACAGCCATTATTTCTTGCCGTCCGGCGCCTTGTTCTTTCTGGTGGCAACTTAAACAGGTTGCCGATGGCCATTACCAGACAGGAGCCCCTATCTGGAGGTTGTACCGTGGCAAACCGGGAACCCACGACAGTTTTTGCGGTGCGTATGACAGCGCGTGAATTTGCGGCACTAGATAGTCTTTGCCTTGCGGCGGATCTGTCGCGAGCGCAGGTGATAAAACATCTGGTCTTGACCGCCGTTGACCCTATGAATAAGGCGCCAGACCTTTTGCTTGAGCAGCGACGGATTGGCAATCTACTCAAAGCCGTTTATGACATGAATCTATACACCGCCCAATCAAAGCAAGAATTGGAGACGTTGTTCAAATTTGCATTGGGTAACGCCTATCGCTTGGAAGCGATAATTCACCAGCACGAGCTGTTAATGGAACTGCCATGATTGGCAAAGTCGGTAAAAGCCGAACAGCAGCCAAGTCTGGCAGCAAAAGTCAGTTCGGGGACGTGGTCAATTATATTATCCGTGAAGCCGATGGTAAGGGCTGCGAAGTGCCTGACACAAAAATGGGCGTTCTGAATCTGCCGGGCAATTTCATCATTGATAAGGTCATGCGATAACCGGAGATTAAACAAGGCGTTGCGCGGGCGTTACTTTCCGCAATAAAATGAATCAGACACAACGCATCACCACGGTTAAAGATACGGACCGTACAGAGGGCGACATTCGCGCAAATCCTTTTATTTCTTGACGGACTCAGAGGTCGATAAGCACCTGCAACAGTTTATCATGGGTATAGATATGTACCAGATTGAGAAGGAGCACATAGCCCCTGCTTTAGTCGCGGCGAATAAACCACCAGGAAATAAAGCCACCAAGTAACAGCGCAACAGCGCTTCCTAGTATGGCGGTCACAACGCCGTCGCTGGAGATGGACGTCCCAACCCCGACTAATCCCCCTAATAGGGCCACGCCCAAAGCGCCGCCAGCCTGACGGCTGGTGTTATTGAAGGCTGAGGCGGCTCCCGACCTTTCCGGGGGCAGGGCACCAATGGCGGCAGCAACCAGAGCAGGCGTCGCTGCGGCCAAGCCTAGACCGATGATGAATAACGCAGAGAACATCAGTGCATCGTTTGCAAGTCGCGGAA
>Ga0172382_10000328_pt1 | contig 88935 bp, 70 predicted proteins | sample Leawel138RmetaG_FD_122245 | JGI IMG/M metagenome (GOLD analysis project Ga0172382, IMG submission 122245) | Leachate microbial communities from a municipal landfill in Southern Ontario, Canada - Leachate well 138R metaG | ecosystem: Engineered > Solid waste > Landfill > Unclassified | place...
ACTTGTGAAAAATGTTTTTCGTTCATCTGTATTATAAATCATTTGCAAATAACACTTTACCAATTCAAAAATATTTTTTATGAATTAAACAGGCTAAAAAACAAAATCAAAACAGTCTCTAAGAATCAGCTTAAAAAATTATAATCTTAACAAATCAGGTTACACAATTTCCTGAATGCTTTTCTTCAGAAAATCACGGGTATAATAATCTTCATCTACAATTTTGCCATTCCAAACGACCACATCGAGGTCAATAATGCGTGGTCCGAATTTAGGAGCCGACCGGTCGCGACCAAGCTGGTCTTCAATTTGTTTTAACAACCGGGTCAGGTCATCCCGGTTTAATCTGGTTTGAATTTTTACTGCACCATTTGTAAAATCAGGCTGATTTTCCATTCCGACAGGTTTGGTTTTAGTAAAGGTGGATATTTTTAGGATTTTTACTTCCCTGCCAAGTATTTCCAACATGTTGGAAATGCTTTCTTTGGCGTTGATGTTGGAGCCAATACCAATGATAACCCAGTTTCCCTTATCTACTCCGGTGCCTTTGTTTTTTTGCCAATTGGAGTCCGGCATGATTAATTCCTTCCTTCCATGGTTATAGAAACGGATTTTGAGTATCGCAGTGCATGGGGTTTGTCCACTTCAACCCTTGCCCATTTTATTTTTTTGTTGGACAATACCAAATCAAGGATTCTTTTGGTTAATACCTCCAGCAGCTTGAAACGTCCGTTTTGCACAAGATCAATAACATTTTTGGTAATAATTTTATAGTCCAGAATATCATCCGGTTCGTCGTTTTCCAGCACGTCAGCTGAGATATCCGTTTCCAGTTCAATGTGAATAGTCACATCTTGTTTGTTGATTAGTTCGTCGGAATTGAATCCGATGAATGTCCGTAACCACAAGCTTTTTATTTTAATTATTGCCATAGTCATGTATTTATCTGTTTTGTCCTAAGTTCTCACCACCGTCTGCAAACAAGAGTTGTCCGGTCAGATGAGTATTTTCCAGAATAAAATCGATACTTTTTAAAATGGGATCAGTCCCTGTGGGTTCTTTCATGGGGATTTTTTCTGCCAGCTCCCACAAATAGCTTTCATCTTTATCCACCGGTGGCAGGGTTACTCCGGGTGCAATAGCATTTACCCTGATATTTGGAGCAAACTCAAGCGCTGCCATTTGGGTGAGATGCCAGAGTGATTTTTTTGACAGGGAATACGCGGCAAAGTTTGTTTTATTGCTGGTTATTCTTGTGTCCAGCAGATTAATGATGTTTCCATTTGTGCAGAAGGTTGCAAAATCGCGCATCAGAATGAAAGGTGCTTTAAAATTCACCAGTATGTGGTCATCAAATAATCCAGTACTTGTTTTGCGCAAGTTGCCCGGTTTGAAAATGGATGCATTATTCACCAATAATTGAATAGATCCCATATTGGCAATGGCATTTCTGATCAATCGTTCCACTTCATTCTGGTTGATAAGATCAGTCTGCAGACAGGTAAATTTTTGTCCGGGATAGTGTGTCTGCAGCTGCTTGACCAGTCTCTCTGCCGGTTCTTCAGAGGTATTATAGTGGATCACTAAGTTCCACCCCTTGCCAGCAAGGTGTTCTGCTATTGCTTTCCCTACTCTTTTCGATCCTCCGGTTATTAGTGCAGTGTCCATTTTAACGGAATATTTATTTGAATACCCTAAAGTAATTTTTCTCCCCTGATCACAATTTCCTTCACCGGTATATTTCCAAAAACAACGTTCAGGGTTGCTTTCCCATTTTTTAGCTCAACGGTACCAAATCCTTCAGCGGTTGATAGGAAAGAAGTAAAATCCCCAACTTTTGAATCTATATACACGATCTGGTCTACAGCATCGTAGCGCACGCCGGTCAGGCCCTGGAGTAATCCGTAGCTGGCCATCGCCCTGGCGTACCAGTGTCCGCATTCATATTCATTAAAAGGATTGCGGATACGCCCATCGTATCGTTTCCTTACTTCACGTACTACCTCCAGTCCTTTTTCAACTTCTCCATGAAGCATCAGGTGTGATGCTACCTGGTATTCAATGCCTGTCCATACCTCGTTGCTGTAAACAAAAGGCAGGGTAAGATCTCCTCCGTTTGGCCAGGTACACAACAGCAATCCTCCGTCTTTTCCCAGGCCATATCCCGGGCGTTGTGGATTCACATGATCGGACAGATCTTTGCGAAGATTATATTTGTGGACAGCATTTAAATGGCTCCTTACTTTTTTATCGTCGACAAAATCATCAAGTCCGGCCATTTTCCCCATCCATGCCCCTAAAATTCCATCCGACAAACAACCGGTACCGTATTGATATTTTGGACCTTCCTTTTGAAGGAGTTGGATTGCTTCCGGTGAGTAGTCCATGTTAATGCCTATTTTTGAAGCAGTTACTGGGTCGTCAGCCTCTAGTCCTTCCACTGTGATTTTCTGAATGAAGAACTCTCCATTAAACAGATCATTTTCCAGGAATTGTATCCCTCTTTGCTGAAGGGTAATGTATCTGGATACATCATCACCGGCAACTTTACCCATTTCTATGATTGCAGTCAGTGCTCCGAGGTAAAAACTTGTGCACATACCATCAGGCCCCCAGAATTCAATATCGTAGGTGTTATGGTGGGGTTCTTCCAGGATACCCTTACTTTTAGGATCCCATATAGAAATACAATAGTCGATACTTTGTTTTACACTGGGATAAAGTGACTTCATCCACCCGGTATCTCCCGAGATACGCCAATCGCGGTACATTTTCATGATCCCTCCCAGTTGCCCGTCGGCGGCAGCATGAAACCCATGTCCCCCCGGCTGAATGGGAAGAGAAGTTCTGAAATTTTGATGTCCTGCCTCATTCTGACTGATCAGGTATTCTGTTTCCCGCAATGATTTTTCCAAATCAGGGAACAGATGAGGTATGGCCTGAGCGTAATTCCAAACGTGGGTACACGATCCATAACAACATCCACTGCTATCGTGGCAGCCCTCCCATGCCCAAAGTTTACCATCCTTTTGCCGGAGTACGGTAGGTGATTTTAATATGGAAAGGTTGGCAGCAACTGCTTCGATCACTTCTCCTGGTAAGGTGGAGCTGTAAAATGAATGGGTGAATAAACTGGTATTTTTCTTTAAGTCGTTGTAATGCATTTTCCAATAGCGCACTACTTCATCGATGCTTCTAAACCTGCCGGAATACCAGGGTTCATAATACAGGCTACTTTGGTCACAACATCCATCTTCCCCGGTACATTTTTCCAGATCGGTTTTAATCTGTTCGGATGATACCGGCCCCAGACCTGCCCGTAAAGTGGAATAGGGTGAATACCAAGCCATCATGAGTCTGATCGTTTTTTCTTCACCAGGTTGAAGCTTAAAAGGAATAAACAGGGATGCTCCCGGAGAGTTCACCGTTGTTGTGTCTTCAGAAAAGGAAAATTCAGTAATTTCTTTCCATAGTAAGGTATGAGAGTCGAACCAGCCTCCCCTGAACCAGCATAAATCAACAACAGTTGCCGGATCATCAGTGAATAGGGCAAAATCACCTTTATTATGCGGCTTATCGGGCAAGGCCCTTTGACGCATCATAAAACCGTTGGGAATCCCTACAATGGAGTGACCTTTTTCATAGAATCCTCCCCATTCACTGGGAATCTCAATCCTCATCAGGTTTTCAGCATGATAAGAAAATGAAGCCTCCAATTCATTTTGTGTTGTATTCCTGAAGGTATATTCCAGGGCACCAACAGGAAGACTCGAGTTGTCTTCATCAGCCGGAATAAAAGGACTCCAACCGGTTATTTGTACATCCATCGGAATATCTGAGTCTTCCAAATGAATGACCCCAAAGGGAAATCGAGTTTCAAATGATGCTTTTTCAAACCGGGGGAACCCAAATGAATTGTTGCGAGCCCCGTCACCTGAGCCTGGATTCCCAAAGATCTTCCAGTCAGGAACAGGCCCTTCCAGTACTTTCGTGCCGTTTTCTAAGCCCTTAACGGATAGAACTCCCATCAGAAAGGGTTCGTAAAATATATCCGGTTTATTTCGTACCGAAATATGCGAAATGGCTCCTGTCCCCTCAAGACAAATCATCCCCGCTCCAATCCCCCCAATAGGAAAGGCTACCCGGTTTAAATATTCCTCTTCGTAAACCGAGTTGAAAACCCGCTGGATTGATTGCTGACCGGATTTTTGACAAGAGAGAATAACGCAAATGATTCCCAGAAAAATGATTCGTTTTATTGCCATGGTTGATAGTTTTATCTGGTTATGTTTACATGTTTATTGATCTGTTAAATGGTTGAAATAATCCAGGGTGTTATCAGATGAATCCGCATGCTTATGGTTGCACTATTGCTTTGTAAATGCCTGCCTTTCTTTTTGATGGTTAATTAACGGCTTAATTCAAATGGGTTGATATTACTTTTCCCCAAATGTCATATCCCTTTTTATTTAAATGCAACCCATCCTTGATAAATAGATCTTCCGAAACATCCCCATTCTCATCGACCATACTGGTCCAGACATCTGCAAATCCAACCGATTGCTTTTGACAGAATTTTTCAAGCCGGGCGTTAAGGTCTTCATATTCTTTTTTCAAATGAACCCTTGCTATGCTGGGTTTTGGAGAAATGAAAACCACCTTTGTTCCGGGCAGGTCCTGTTGAATCATCCGATAGAGTTTCTTTGCATGTTTTATCACTTTGGCTGGTTTTTTCTTGCCGGCAATGTCGTTATCCCCTTCATATATGAACAGATAATCGGGCTGGTGCTTCAAAATGAGTTCATTGTAATAGTATATGAGATCGGTAAAATGAGAACCTCCAAAACCATTGTTGATTACATGAAATCCCGGAAAATATTCCTCCACATCATGCCACATCCTGATGCTTGAGCTCCCGGCAAATACCACCAGCTCTTTATTCCCGGTGAAACGATATTCTTTTTGAACCAGCTTTGCAACGTCATCTTTATAACGTAAAGGATCCTGACTATAGACTGAAAAACTGATCAGTACCACAAGAAGAAATAGGAATAATCTTTTAGCTATAATTTTCATATTTGGTGGTATTAAGATTTACCCTGTTCTTTTTTTACATCCGCATAGCTGATGACCTGAATACCCATTTTTTTGATTGTTTTTTTGACCTTTTTGCTGGTAAAAACTCGTGTAACCCATTCCCGGCTTTCTGCCACATCATTACTGCCGGTATGCCCGATGGTTTTCATCTCTTCAAAGTCTCTTGCCGGATGTTCAATAAACAGGTACTTCCCAGGCTTCAGATTTTTCAGGTTTTCACAAAACTTGTCAATGCGGTCTTTGGGTTTGGTATCCCTGCCCCATCCGGGAAATCGTTGAACTCCTTCCATATTTACTTCTAATTTATATTCTTTAGCTAATTTATTTACCACTTCCTCAATTTTCGGGTCAAGACTTGTAAATCCCATATGCGTGGAAAGGTGCGATACCTGTGTAATATATTTCAGAGAGAGTTCAATTTGAGCTCGGAGTTCCTGTTCAATTTCTTCAATTTTCCAGTTGGCTTCCTGGATGGAGGAATTTGGCGGAAAATTATTGTTTTTCCAGACCATGGGAGGGAAAAAGCCATCTTCATCCACCAAACTGGGGCAATGAGTTATGGGTCTCCATTTGTAGTTGCTCCACTCACTGGTAAGTGTAAGATGCACTCCCACATCATAGCCGGGGTTTTCTTTTAACATTTCCACTGCTTCGGGAAACCAGGCACAGGGTGGCATGATCTCTACTGAACGGGCAATGCCATTTTTATAGGATTCGATACAACCCACATTGGCTGCATGGAAGGAGCCAATGTCGTCGGCCCGGATAATCAGTTGTATACTGTTGTCGTGGGTTGAGTTTTGCGCTGATAATACAGTGAATACAGGCAAGAACAGAAATATAAATATCCAATTTTTCATAGGAATAAAAGTATTAATTTTCTATGTTATAAAATCGACCTCGCATCATTTAAATTCTCCTTGTTTGTATTAATAATGAATGAATTTATAAACGTGTGGTCATTAGGTGTTATTTGCTAACAATCAAATAGTATAAGGTCTGATATTTTTCTCCATCAATAGTGAAACTGTTTTTTTTCACAGGTACTTTTTCCCCGGTTAACAGTCCGTCCTGATCGAGAGCAATTACTTCAAAGTTTGATTTGTTTTTTATTGATATGGAAGCTTTTACGGGTTCCATGCGCAAGGGGGTATCCCCTTCGGCTGTAAGTCGTGTCCGGTTTTCTGTGTATTCATATTCCATTCCGGTGTTTCGTGCCCGGGCAACTGCAGTTACCAGAATTTTTTCAGATCCTGATAAATCGCCTTTCGGTGTCAGATCGGTAATGAGTATTACTGCAAACGGATTGTCAGTAGTTATTGTCCAATCGCCCAGTTCCACATTTTTATTGTCAGCAAAACCGATTATTCCTTTGGTACCTTTTGTATTGATCGAGGCGTATTTTCTTTCTCCATAATTCCATTTTAATTCACCTGTAGCAGAGACTACTGTTTTGCCATTTTTATCCCAGTATTGGGGAACTTCGGGAATAGCTGTTTTTTTTGGTTTATCCGTAAACTGGATGGGGAATCTTCCAATTGCCAGCATTTCCGGTGAAACGGATCCCGAAAAACTCTTGTCGTCATAACCTTGTTCCACTAATTCTTCAGAATCGAGAATTCCTTTGGCCATTGATGGGATATGCACATTTCTGGTTCCGAGAACAGGGCTTTCAGTAACATCGTTTCTGTAAACCATTCGCGCCAGAGCTGGATAAAGTCCCATGTGTAGTGGACTGGTTGCATTGTATACTCCATGTCCTTCCGATTGCAGGTACCGTGAGAATCTTGGAATATCAGTAGCGAACGAAAAAGAAGCATCCCATCCCTGAAGTCCCATTCCATAGGCAGCAACCAAAGGGGCAGCTTCGGCTGTCCATTCATTGGGCACTAAGCTCATCCATTCCGAGAATGAAAAAGGCCGGTCAATTACATCCTGAAGCCCGGAGCTCAACAATCCTGATCCCGGCTGTGATAACAGGGATATATTTCTTACAGCGCCTTCTGTCAGATTATGTCCGCCGGATCCTCCGCCGTAGTAATTATGCCGGTCAATCATGCCGGTTAAGTAGTCGTTGTGCAGGTTATATAAGTGAGAAAATCCTGATCCAGCCTGCCAGCAGGAACCTACTAATACTCCCTTATATCCGGTGTTACGGATGGCATCTTCAAACTTTTTGTAAAACTCTACCTGTTTTTCATATAAAAAACGCATTTTATCCAGGATGTGAGTCGACATGGGGCGATTTTCTTTTAACGACCTGTTGTATTCACTGCTAAAAAGACTATGATTGGGTTGCGGATAGATATTCCCTTTTTCAAGTGATTCTCCATCCGGAAGATTCTGGGAGCCCCATGCTTTTTCGAGCAATTGCTGAGAGCCATATTTTTCCTTCAGCCACAGGGAAAACTGATTACAAAGCAAAGCCCTGTAGGATGGAGCCTGCTCCAACGACTGCTCAATAGCCCCCCAAAAAATATTGTCCTCATTCTGAAACTCAATAAAGGCTAATCCGGGATCATCTGCATATCTTAATCCTGTATGTGGGTTTACATGATTGAGCATATGAACAGTCAAATCAATGCTTAAATCTTGTAAATCGGGGGCAAAATTTACCAAACTGGAGGTCGTGCCATTCAAATGAGACCAGGGATAATTCAGATTTTTTATTTCAGAATAAGCCAGAAGCCGGCTGCTGTCATCAGGCATTACTTTATGCCCGTAAATATGTGACCAGCCATAATAAATCCCTTTTTCCCGCAGCCTGGACTGGAAATAATCGAACCGTTCAAACATTTTAGGGTTGAATTCTGTCGATTTGTTCTCATGGTATGCATACCATGTGAATTTATGGAACCGGACAGCATTTATGCCGTATTTCCCAATGAAATGAACAAAACTATCGGCTTTTTCTGCAGGAACATAGGGCAAGCGACTGCAAATATTCGTTCCCCAAAATTTAACCTCCTGCCCATTTTCAAAAACAAGCTTTTCATCCCTGATTTGGACAAATCCATGCTTCCCCGCCGGGGCATCTAACCATTCCTGCATTCCAATAATACCGGGTTCTGTTGTATTGGTTGGGGTAAAGGGAAACCAGCTGTCGGTGTTTTGAGGTTTTAGCTGGGCTTTTGCCAAACAGGCCATGAATAAAGCTAAGATTAGTACTGAAATGTTTCGTTTCATAAGGATAAATTTATTTTAATGTATTGTATTCAAGTAAATAAAAACAGCATCCCTCCCGGGTTACAATAGTTATGGAACTCGTTGTGGCATGATTTGTCATGGTCATTATATTTTACAAATATAATATTCTTTAAATCTTAGAGACTGTTTTAAATTTATCCATTTATTCTATTTTGTGTCTTTTTCACTTATACTGCTGCAAAATTTCCTTAAATAGCTATGGCTATTCGCGTCAATTTTGCCTTGTCTGAGCAAAAAACAGATCAAAATAATTCTAAAAAACAAAATCAAAACAGTCTCTTATTAAATTGGAATTTTTTAAAAGTAATTCCCAAATTTTCCCAGGCCGCATTCAGGTAATTTCTTGAATGCCACAAATAAATCATTTTGAAGTTCAGAAAACTTCCCCCTCCGGTGTTGATGATGGAAATTTTACGTTGACTGGACTATATATATGACTGTGACTACTCTTGCGAAATTTGTTACAACTTGTGCTTTATCAAATCATTAAACCGATTCTGCTACCAGTTAAAAAAATAAATCATAATTTTTTTCAATTATCTTTGCACCACTGAAAACAATTTGCATTTAATTTGTTTATTATTAGTACAGAAATAAACTCATATTCAATATGAAAGTATCAGTTATCGGAGCAGGAAATGTTGGTGCAACGTGTGCACATATCGTTGCCGAGAAGCAAATAGTTAAGGAGGTTGTTTTGATCGATGTAAAAGAGGGTCTTTCTGAAGGGAAATCTCTTGATTTATGGCAAACTGCACCGATTAACTATTACAATACACGATTGGTGGGTTATACCAATGATTATTCGAAGACAGCTGGTTCTGAGGTTGTTGTTATCACTTCAGGTGTTCCCCGGAAACCGGGTATGAGTCGTGATGATCTCATTTCTATCAATGCCGGTATTGTAAAAAGTGTCACAGAAAATGTAGTGAAGTATTCACCTGAAGCGAAAATTATTGTTGTATCCAATCCATTGGATATTATGACATACACCTCGTTTTTGACTGCAGGAAAACCCAAAAGCCAGGTTATGGGTATGGCAGGAATCCTGGATACGGCTCGTTATCGTGCCTTCCTGGCTGAAGCACTTGATATTTCACCTCTCGATATTCAGGCACTGCTCATGGGAGGCCATGGGGATACCATGGTGCCACTTCCACGGTTTACAACCATTTCGGGGATTCCGGTTACAGAATTTATTGATGAGGAAGAGCTGAATGCCATTATTGAGCGAACAAAAAAAGGGGGAGGCGAACTGGTTAACCTGATGGGAACCTCTGCTTGGTATGCCCCCGGAGCTGCGGCAGCTCAAATGGTAGAAGCAATTATTATGGACCAGAAACGAATATTTCCGTGCTGTGTAAAACTGGAGGGAGAATATGGATTACACGATATCTTCATGGGCTCGCCCGTGAAACTCGGGAAAGATGGTGTGGAAAAAATTATTGAAGTGAATCTGGATGACCAGGAAATGCAATTGTTACACCAGTCGGCAAAAGCTGTCAAAAATGTGATGGATGTTCTTGATAAAATGAATATATTATAAGAGACTGTTTAAAATTTATCCATTTATTCTATTTTGCGTCTTTTTCACTCAAACTGCTGCAAAATTCCCTTAAATAGCTATGGCTATTCGCGTCAATTTTGCCTTGTCTGAGCAAAAAACAGATCAAAATATTTCTAAAAAACAAAATCAAAACAGTCTCTAAGATTCACCCGGAAATAGCTATACAATTGTTCTGAATATACGGTTGGTTCTGGTGAATCAACCGTTTTTTTTCTTGTCGGGCAAATGAGATATAAACTACCAATACAAATCATTGAACTGGAAGATGATAATTTTCATCTGATCGTTTTATCGGAATTTTCCCAGGGAGAATCCGGTAGATGGATCGTGGATACCGGGGCTTCAAAAACTGTATTTGATGAGAATTTGAAGAATAACTATTCTTTGCCTGTTGAAAATGGAGGACTAATACATACAGCCGGGATCATTGATATCCCTGTCAAAACAAAAGTTGCCAGTATGAAGCCATTTTTTTTTGGGAAATTGCTGGTGAAAAATCTGCAGGTTGCACTCATCGACCTTTCGCATATAAATAAATTGTACTCAGGTGCCGCCAACATACAGGTTTGTGGTTTACTGGGCGGTGATTTCCTAATGAAGTACAATGCCATTGTTGATTACCGGAAAAGAATTTTATTGCTGGAAAATACAGAAAAAAGATTCAAAATCCCCCGCAAATGAAATCATCATATGATAGATCCATCAACCTTCCTGAAGGATGGCAACCAGAGTATCTTTTTCAAGAAATGCTACTCCATTATTGGGTATGATAAAACAGCAGATACATTGGCTCACTTTTTCAACGGCTTCCAAGGGCCAGTCCATAAAGTCAGCTGACTGCGTTATGCCAGCCCTCAAAATGTTTATTTACATAGAGTAAACTCACATTTTTTGGATTTCGCAAGCCTTGTCAGCAAACTTTCCAGACCAGCCTCTTGACTTTAAAGACGAACATTAATTATTTTATAACTTCCGGATTAACACCCAGTGACTTCATAAAGAGGTTGTAATCACTCAGCTCCTGCTGAGCGGAAAGATTATAATCAGCCGGCAATACAACAATGCGGAATACCTGATCAATAGCCTCAGAAACACGTAAGGTGCTAAAGTCAATGGTTCCTTCCAGGAAGATTTCAACATCCTGAAAGGTGTAATCGTAATTGTACTGCAATATTCCTTCCTCAAGGACGACAGATTGTGGGAGCAACCGCCAAACATCCAAAAACTCTCCGTTGTCATTTTCCACCTGCTGCCAAAGGATATATACCAACACCACATCGCTTTCGTAAATGGTCAGAGATGGAGGGAATTGAAAATAAAGACTGAATTCATTTTCAGAAGTAAAATCTCCCTGGATCTCAAAAACCGAACCCAAAAATGATTCCCCGTCAAGACCGTCTCTTCCGGGAGGACCAGGCTCACCTTCACATGCCGATAAGAACACCAGGACAACAATGAATAAAACTCCTTTAATCGTTTTCATGATAGGATTTTTAATGTAAATTAATTTATGCATCTTATAAAACAATATTAATGCCAGTTGTAAAGAATCAAATTCATTTTTTATGTACTTTCATTTTTTATTACTCAACAGGCTTCACTTTATGATAGTAAAATAAAATTACAAGAAAATTCCTAACTTAGATGAGAAAAAATACAAGATATCAGATAACCACATGAATCTTTATCAACCGCGTATATATAATCATGGTTGCAAGTGCTGCATCTGTCTGAATATTAATCAAAAGAGTGTTTTGAACAGGTTTTATTTACAGCATTATTTTCTTTTGAAACGAGCATCCCGATTTACCGGGATAAACGAGAAGAATTATGAATGACGAATTAAGTTAGTTCTATCGAACTACATTTAAGTATTTGTTGAACTTCTTTAAAATTAGGGATAGATTGAGGTAAATACTATATAAAATAAATAATTTTAATCAGATGAAAAAGCAACACATTACTTTGGCCATTACGGGATTGAACAACACGGATAATCCGGGTCCGGGAGTTCCTTTTATTCGTGGGGTGAAAGAGTCAACTGATTTTGATGTACGGGTTATTGGTCTGGTATATGAGAACCTTGAGCCGGGGATTTACCTGGAAGGATTATGCGATCGTATTTTTCAGCTGCCCGGATCTTCAACAAATTCTGATGAACTGATTGAGCGGATAGAGTATATACATCAGCAGGAAAATATAGATATACTGGTTCCCTATTTTGATGCTGAGCTTCAAATGGTCATGAAAAATGTGGAGCGATTGCTCAAGCTGGGGATTCATACATTTCTTCCAACGATTCAACAATATAAAGAGCGGGAGAAATACCGGCTGCCTGAGTTTGGCAAGAAATATGGTATGAGAGTACCAGCAAGCTTTAATCTGGAGACTCTTGGGCAGATCACAGAAATGGAAGAAAAATTTGATTATCCGGTAATGGTTAAGGGGCCATTTTATGATGCTTATGTTGCTACTAACAAAGAGCAGGTAAAACAGGCCTTTTTAAAGATTTCCACCAAATGGGGATTGCCTGTTATTGCTCAGGAATTTATCACCGGAACAGAAGTAAATATTGTTGTTTTGGGGGATGGAGAAGGCAACACCATTGGTGCTGTTCCCATGCGGAAGCAGTATATTACTGACAAAGGGAAAGCCTGGGGAGGGATTACCCTGGCCGACGAAAAGATGATGGAGCTGACCCGTTCTCTCATAAGAAAATCCAAATGGAGAGGGGGAATGGAACTGGAGCTGATAAAAACCGGGTTAGGTGAATATTACCTGATTGAGATCAATCCGAGGATTCCTGCATGGGTATACCTGGCGATAGGTGCAGGCCAGAATATACCTGAGGCTTTGTTGAAACTGGCTCTGGGGTTTCAGGTTAAACCGATGATCATATATAAAATCGGAAAAATGTTTGTGCGGTATTCCTACGACTTAATCGTTGATTTGGAAAAATTTGCTGCTATATCCATGAACAGGGAGATCTAACACGAATTCCTTTTATTTCCCCGGCAAGTGTCTAAACCCCAAAAAAAAGGCAGCTTCTACAAGCTGCCTCAAAGCCATGAAAACAATTAAACAATGTTCAGAAAACAGAAAACTAGAAACAATTATATCGTCATAATATCTTTCTCCTTCAATACTACCAACTGATCAACTTTTTTTACAAAGTCATCGGTCAGCTTTTGAACTTCAATCTCCGCATCTTTTTTTATATCCTCTGAAAGTCCATCTTTCAAAAGCTTTTTTAAATTTTCGTTGGCATCTTTTCTTGCGGTACGGATGCTGACTTTTGCAACTTCACCTTCTTGTCCCGATTGTTTTACCAGTTGTTTCCTTCTCTCTTCGGTAAGGGCAGGGATGTTAATCCGAATAACTTCGCCATTATTTTCAGGGTTGAATCCTAAGTTTGCTGCCATGATTGCCTTCTCAATCGTTGAGATCAAACTTTTTTCCCAGGGTTGAATGGCAATGGTACGTGCATCGGGTGTGCTGACGTTGGAAATCTGACTCAGGGGTGTTAGTGTACCATAATAATCTACCAGAACTCCGTCCAGCATAGCAGGGGTTGCCTTCCCGGCCCGGATGTGCAACAACTCTTTCTCAAGGTGTTTAATAGCGGCCTTCATTTTGTCGTTACACTGTTCAATAATAAGATCAACTTCTATTTGCATGAGTCAAACGTTGAAATTCATTCTTAGGATTGATAGCAAATATAGAAAAAAAACATTTACCTGAAAATAATTTGGAATATTTTGTTCTCAAATGTAATTTTTTCATGGGTAGACTAAAGTTCCCAATGGTTGGCCGGATATAATTTTTTTTAAGTTACCCTGGATATCCATATTAAAAACCATTACGGGCAGGTTATTTTCGCGGCAGAGGGTTGCCGCAGTAAGATCCATCACCTTCAGTTTTCGTTCATAAATTTCGTTAAACGATAATTTATCAAATTTTTCAGCTGTTGGATTTTTCTCCGGATCATCTGTGTATACTCCGTCTACACGGGTACCTTTAAACATGACTTCAGCTTTCAGTTCTATCGCTCTCAGGGCACTGGCAGTATCGGTTGTGAAATAGGGATTACCTGTCCCTCCGGCAATGATGGCAACTTCTCCGCGTTGCATTGCTTCAACGGCTTTTTCCCTGGAATAATATTCTCCGATGGGTTCCATCCGGGTGGCCGTAAATACCCGGGACTGAACATCCTGCTCTCCGAGGGCAGAGCTGAGAGCCAGGCTATTAATAACTGTTGCCAGCATCCCCATTTGATCTCCTTTTATCCGGTCAAATCCTTTCCCGGCACCACTCAGGCCGCGAAATATATTTCCACCACCAATCACTACTCCGGTTTGAACCCCCATGGAAACAATTTCTGCAACCTGTTCCGCGTATTCCTGCAGCCGGTTTTCATCGATTCCGTTCTTTTGACTTCCGGCTAACGATTCACCACTCAGTTTTAGAAGAATACGTTTATATTTAATCATGTTATTGAGTTATTAAACGATTTCTATTCCCTGTTCCAAGCATAACTTTTCTCCCAGTTGACTTAACTTGTATTTCTGAATTTTTCCACTGGCAGTCATGGGAAATTCATTGACAAAGAAAATGTATTTAGGTGTTTTGAAGCGGGCAATTTTTCCCCGGCAGAAGTCAAATACATCGACATCGGTCAGGCTTTGACCTACTTTAGTTTTTATAAAGGCTGCTACTTCTTCGCCATATTTTTTACTGGGGATTCCTGCCACTTCTATTGCTTCTATCTGAGGCATTCCATAAAGAAAGTTTTCAATCTCCCGTGGGTAGATATTTTCTCCGCCACGAATGATCATATCCTTAATACGCCCGGTTATCCGGTAAAAGCCATCTTCGGTTTTTACTCCCAGGTCACCTGTATGGAGCCATCCTTCGGAATCGATCGCATTATTTGTGGCTTCCGGATTTTTATAATAACCCTTCATCACGTTATATCCCCTGCAGCAGATTTCTCCCTGAACGCCTTCCGGACATTCTTTCCCCGTTCCCGGATGAACAATTTTTACCTCTACATTAGGGTATTCAAAGCCTACTGTTGTAGATCGTACCTCAGGTGAATTGTGAGCACGTGTAGCTGTTATGCCTGGTGATGATTCGGTTTGTCCGTATACGATAATGATATCCTTCATGTTCATTTTTGTCATCACCTGGTTCATGGTTTCAATGGGGCAGGGAGCCCCAGCCATGATGCCTGTACGGAGAGAACTTAAATCAAACATATCGAACATGGGATGATTTAATTCGGCAATAAACATGGTTGGTACACCATACAGGGCAGTACATTTTTCTTTTTGCACGGAAGCCAGAACAGTTAACGGATCAAAGTCTTCCGTAAAAACCATGGTTGCACCATGTGTGATGATTGCACAGAGGGCTAAAACACATCCAAAGCAATGGAACATGGGAACACAGATCAATAGCCGGTCATCAGCAGTATATTTCATACACTGCCCGGTGGCATATCCATTGTTTAAAATATTGTGGTGCGAGAGCATTACCCCCTTTGGGAACCCTGTTGTTCCCGATGTGTATTGCATATTCACCACATCATGACAGTTTAGTGTTTCTTTGATGATTTCCAGCTCAATATCATCAATGTGTTGTCCTAACAGGATGATTTCAGCTGTATTGAACATGCCCCTGTGTTTTTGTTGCCCGATGAATATGACATTCTTCAATTCCGGGAATTTTTTACTTCTCAATTCACCACGCACCTGCTCTTTCAACTCGGGAACCAGTTCAAAGATCATTTGGACATAATCGCTGTCGCGGTATCCATCAACGAGGAATAAAGTGTTGATATCGGCATTTTTCAACAGATATTCCACCTCGGCTAATTTGTAGCTGGTATTTATAGTCACCAGTATGGCTCCGATTTTTGCCGTGGCGAACAGTATGGTTGTCCAGTCTGGAACATTCCTTGCCCAAATACCTACTTTATCGCCTGGTTGAACCCCAATATACAAGAGCCCTTTGGCCATGGCATCAACCCGCTCGTTAAACTGCTTGTAGGTAAACCGCAAATTTCTGTCTGGATAAACAATGACTTCTTTTTCGGGTGTTTCAACGGCCCATTTTTCCAGGATTTCTCCTAGGGTATAATTGAGTAGTTGCATGGATTTTTTTCGGATTAGTGCTAAAAAAATTATACAGGAGTATAAACCACTGCCAGTATTTTTGACGGTTTATTTTCTGCAGCATGTACATTATGAGCTACTACTGAGTCGAGGTATATTGTGTCTCCTTTTTTAATGTGGTAAATTTCTTTCCCGTAATTGATTTCAATACTTCCTTCCAGTACATAAATGAATTCTTCTCCCTCATGTGTGGAAAGCTTATAGTCTGATTCTTTTGATGGTTCAATTTCAACAATGAAAGGTTCCATGTGTCTGCTACTTTTATCCTGGGCTAAAGAAAAAAAGTTAAGGTGTTCCCGGGTGCTATCATCTTTTGTTGAAAAGCTCAAACTTGACTTCTCTTCACCAGCTCTTACAATAACTGGTCCTATCTGTTGCTGGTCGTCGAGGAAAGTCCCGATTCTCACTCCCAGGGCCCGGGAAATTTTTATGAGGTGGCCCAGTGAAGGCATAACTCCTTTTTCTTCAATACACTCCAATTGTTTGATATCAAGATTTGCTTTAAGAGCCAGGTCTTCTCTTGATGTTTGTCGAAATTCACGAAATTCTCTGATTTTGCTTCCCAGAATTTTTTTATCCATGGTTAATTCATTTACAGCCATTTAATACACTTAAAGTCTTGTCTGTGGGGCAATCCTACATGCTTTGGAAAGAGTCTCAATCCGTAGTTGAATGAGCCGGGATGAACCGGTCGGTAGTCCAGTTTAAAGCAGCAAACAGAATTATCACATCGTTCAACCTCAAAATTGAGGGTTTCAACAATCTTTAATGTTTCTCTATTGCCATTCTCTGTAACAATCAGCTCCAGGCCTACTTCATTAGATGATAAGCCTTTCAGATCCAGCTGGACACGGATTGGATATTCCTGTCCAATTTTCATAATGTTATTGACATCGTCTGCGATATCCGTTTTTATCAGTTCTATTTGGTCCCAAACGGCAACCACCTGATGTTTCCATGCAGCCAGGTCTTTAGCCCATTTATAGTTTTCCCGGGTTATTTTTTGTATTCTTTCATACTGTGGCAGGTAATAACGGTTTTGGTAATCCTGCATCATTCTGCCAGTAGTAAATTGAGGAGCTACCTGGGCTATAGTATTTTTAATGAAGTCGATCCATTTTTCTGGTATTCCCTCTTTATTCCTGTCGTAGTAGGTTTTTATCACTTCATCTTCCAGGATATTATAGATGGTTTCGGCGTCCAGCTCATCCTGATAGTCCTGTACATCGTAGGTACGTTCGGCGGGAAGCGCCCATCCTGCATGCTTCCGGTAACCTTCCACCCACCATCCGTCGAGTACCGAGAAATGAAGCGTGCCATTCATTACTCCCTTCATTCCGCTGGTTCCGGAGGCTTCCAATGGACGGGTTGGAGTATTTAACCATACATCTACTCCCTGAAGCAGCATTTTAGCCAGGTTGATGTCATAATTCTGAACGAAGAGAATTTTTCCCCGAAACTCAGGTCGCTTGGATATCTCAACAATATATTTGATCAAATCCTGTCCTGCCTTATCGGCCGGATGTGCTTTCCCGGCAAAAATAAATTGAACAGGCTGATCGGGATTATTTACAATTTTTGAAAGCCGGTCGAGATTTCTAAACAACAGATAACCTCTTTTATAGGTGGCAAAGCGCCGGGCAAAACCAATTGTTAGTGCATGCGGATTAAGTTTCCCCATTACTTCGGTCATCAGCTTGGGATTTTCGTTTCTTTTCGTCCAGTTATCAGAAAATCGTTGTTTGATATAATTAACCAGATTGGCTCTCAGTGTTTTACGTAATTCCCATATTTTTTCTTCAGGAACCTGGTAAATACGGCCCCATACATTAAAATCCAATTGATTCTTCGGAAAATCAGACCCAAAATATTCCTTATGAATGTTTTTCCACTCGTTGGCTGTCCAGGTAGAATAGTGTACCCCGTTGGTTACATAACCTATTTCTAGTTCTTCTTCCAGATATCCCTGGTAAAGCTCTTTTAATACTGTTTTACTGACATCACCATGAAGCTTGCTTACCCCGTTTATTCCCTGAGAGAGATTGGCTGCCAGAAAACTCATGTTGAAATGGTCTTCGTTTGGAGAAGATTTTCCCAAGGTGAGAAACTCCTCCCAACTGAGGTTCAGCCTGGATGAAAAAGATTCCATATAGTACTTAAACAGGTCATCATGGAAAGAGTCATGGCCTGCCGGAACAGGTGTATGGGTGGTGAACACTGTTGAAGTACGTACTACTTCCTTGGCTTCAAAGAAGTTTAATCCATGAATATTCATGATCTTTACCATTCTTTCCAGGCCAATAAAAGCTGCATGACCTTCATTACAATGATAAATATCGGCCTGGTATCCAAGCTGATCTAATACCCTGATTCCCCCAATACCCAGAAGAATTTCCTGCTTTAAGCGGTTTTCGTTATTGCCTCCATACAGGTGATGCGTAACAACACGATCTTGCTCTTGATTTTCAGGAAGATCTGAATCCAGCAGATAGAGTTTTACTGATCCGATGTTTACCTGCCAGACACGAGCAACCAACTTACGTCCAGGAAAATCAACCTCTATGGTAACCCATTCATCTTTTTCATTGAGAACAGGTGCCACTGGTATTTTTGAGAAATCCTGAAATTCATAATTGGCCATCTGTTCCCCGTGAAGATTAAGCACCTGTTTAAAATATCCAAAGCGATAAAGTAACCCTACGGCTGTAAGATTTACTTTCATATCGCTGGCTTCTTTCAGGTAGTCTCCTGCAAGCATTCCCAAACCCCCGGAAAAGATTTTTAACGAATCGTGTAACCCGTATTCCATGCTGAAGTATGCAATTTGGGGATTACTCAACTTTTCCCTTTCATCCAGGTAGCTGTTGAGCTTCTCGTAAACCTGATGCATCCTGCTTATAAAGGTGTGGTCGGTTTCCAACTCCTGAAACCGCTTGTAACTCACTTCATCAAGCATTAAAACAGGATTGTGGTCGCACTCTTCCCATAATTCTTTATCGATATATTCGAAAAGCTGACGGGCATCGCTATTCCATACCCACCAAAGGTTTCTTGATAGTTCACGAAGGGGAATTAAACTGTCAGGCATATGGGACTCAACAATAATTTTTTTCCATACTGGTTGGCTGTATTCCTGCCAGGGGGTGTATTTTGATTTTTCTTCTTTCATTTTAAATAGCGTGTATTTGATATTCTTATAAACTGCTTCGACAATATGATTGAATGATGCTGACTTTTCATTCAGCCCACTATGCAAAATTAGTATGATGCCATACCTCTTTGAATAATAAAATTCAACCTAATAGTCTGATGCATGAAGTGCAAAAATACATTTTCTATTTACAAGTGGACACAATTCATAGTTAATTTTGGTTAGATTTGATATTGAAACATTTGTTTGAACATCGTGAAAAATTATTTCCTTTTTGATGTTTTTCTTTTTTTAGGTATCGATTGAAAATGGAGCAGTTCAGCTTTCATTTTTTTAAGTTTTTTTTCTTTTTCCGCAAGAAGTTTGTTTAATGTAGAAACTTCCTGTTCATGGCTATCTCCTGGGGCAAAGGACAGGAGTCTGATTTTAAAATCGCTCAGAACATTCATGTAATTGATGAATGCTTCATAGGGCGAATCAAAAGGATTAGAGCAGTATTTTACTTCTCCATTGCAGAAAAACTTGGTTGACATGTAGTAAAAATGGTCACCCGACTGCAGGTAGTTCCAGTCTTTCATCAGGTCCTCTTTGGTACTACCTGTCATTTTTTGGTGCAGCTCATAGAGTTTGTTGAATGCTTCTTTCTGCATGTCATTACCCAGCCATGCCGTTAAATCCCTTTCTTCATCGGCCCATGAAATTGGATTTGGCACACTTACAACTGATATGGGCTGTAATTCTGCAACTACTTCTGAGGGAGTCGCAAATTTGAGTGAATCACTTTTTGCAATTAGGCGGATCAATTGTTCCAGAAAATCAAAAATTCCAGTTTCCCGGGGTTGTCTGACTCCGAATGACTCATAGGTTAGAAACAGGTTTACCAGCTCCTCCTTTGTGTCAAGTTTATTCAGCCAGCCCGTGAATTTTTCGGCGGTTAAGGGGTATTCCGACCAAGTGGGATTAGAGAAACGGAAAGCAATATCATCACTCAGTTTGTAATTTCGCAGGAGAACTTTCATTCTCGGATTATGAGCATTAATATACAGGAAATTCGGACTTTTCCAACCTAGCACATGGCGGACACCTTCAGTCAGTACACCTTTATATCCCATTTGAAATAGTTGTGCTCCAATTTGATCGGAATAAATCATCTCTGTATTCCGGAATATTTTTGGTTTTTGGCCAAACAGTTCAAAAATGAGACGGGAGTGTTCTCTAACTTGTTGCTCAAAGACAGATTTATCCCTCAGGGAAGCGAGGGAGTGAGAGTAGGTCTCCGATAAAAATTCCACAGCTCCGGTCCTGGCAAGTTCCTGAAATGATGTGAGAACCTCAGGTGCATACAACTCGAATTGTTCCAAAGCCACACCGGTAATTGAAATGGCAATTTTAAATTCTCCTTTTAGCTCTCTGATCATTTTTAGTAACAACTGATTTGTTGGCAGATAGCTTTTTTCGGCCACGTTTCTAAGCATGGTTTCATTAGCATAATCATCATAGTAATAGTGATCATTGCCGATATCAAAAAATTTGTATCGTCGATGCCTGAAAGGCTGATGAATTTGAAAAAACAAACAAATTGACTTCATGTGGTTAAAATTAAATGTACGTGCTATTCATGCAACAAATCCTGATAGATCTTACTGACATGTTTTGCTGACTGTTTCCAGGTAAATCCTTTCACCTCTTTTTTTCCTGATTTTTTCAGAAACCCCGACAGGGCAGGGTAGTTGAGCAGGCCATAAATTGAGTCGGCCATTGCATAGGTATCCCAAAAATCGATTTTAATTGCATGTTTAAGTATTTCCGATACGCCCGATTGGTTAGAAATAATTACAGGTACATCGGCTTGCATAGCTTCGAGAGGAACTATCCCGAATGGTTCCGATACTGATGGCATTACGAATACGTCGGTCATTCGAAACATTTGTGACACTTCCTCGGCGTTTAAGAATCCGGTAAAATGAAATTTATCTGCCATTCCCAGAGTTGCCACCCGGTTTATCATTTCATTCAGCTTGTCGCCTGAACCTGCCATAACAAAACGTACGTTATCCATTTTTTTGAGAACCAGGGATGCGGCTTCAATAAAATACTCAGGGCCTTTTTGCAGGGTTATCCTGCCCAGGAAGGTGACTAATTTTTCATTCACTCCTTTATGAATTGTTGAATGATTTCCGGCAGAATCAGGAGAAACAGCATTATAAACAGTGGTGATTTTTTTGGGAGGGATTGCATATTTTTCAATAATGACTTGCCTGGTATAATTGCTGACAGCAATAATTTTATCAGCTTCTTCCATTCCCTCGCGCTCCATGGCATAAACTACAGGATTAACATTCCCTCCACTTCTGTCGAAATCGGTAGCATGAACATGAATAACCAACGGTTTACCCGAAGTACGTTTGGCTGCTATTCCTGCCGGATAGGCCAGCCAGTCGTGTGCATGGATCAGATCGAAACGATTCTTCCGGGCAATTATTTCAGCTACAAGTGCATAGTTCCTGATCTCTTCCATAAGGTTAGACCCGTATGATCCGGAGAAATCAATGGTTAGATCTTTTTGTGTTTTTACCAAACGGGATTTTGACACTGTCCTTTGTTTCTTCAGATTCCAGAATTCTTCTTCTGATACATAGGGAATTAAATTCGATTGTACTTCAATGATATCGATAAACTCTTCATCCTGTTGAAAATAAACTGTTTTTTCGGCAACCGGAATTTTATTAGCGCCAATGAGCTGAATCACTGATTGATCTTCATCGCCAAAGGCTTTTGGAACCACAAACAATACCCGGATATTTTTTAGCCCTGCCAGTCCTTTGGTAAGCCCGTAACAGGCAGTTCCCAGTCCTCCCGAAATATGTGGAGGGAATTCCCAGCCAAACATGAGTACTTTCATTTGATTAAAATTATTTTCTTTATATCGTATCTACCTCAATCTTATCGTTTGTTTTAAAGGTGTTCGTGGTGTGCAATGCGTAATAAATCCCGGCCACATTCCATGCTTGTGAAACTGCTCCTTTGCCCTGATGTGGCGGATCCCCGTTATATACTTCCGAAAGCGTTCCCACACAATGCTCCGTCATGGCTTCTTCAAAATTCTCCAATAGTTGTTTTACAAAGGGTAAGCCCCCGCTGCCATGAATATTGAGGTATCCCTTTACAAAAAATTGCATCAACCATGGCCATGCAGCTCCCATGTGAATAGCTGCTTCACGTTGTGCCGGATTTCCTTCCACCACGCCTTTGTAGCGCAGGTGATCGGGGGAAAGGGTACGTAATCCGCGTGGTGTAAGTAATTTCCTCTTTGCTGCACTTAAAACCAGTTTCTTCTGTTCTTTTGTCAGGGGTGAATGATCGAGTGATACAGCAATGACCATGTTTGGCCTGACTGACCAGTTAGGAATGCCGTCTTTCACCACATCAGCCAAATGATCGTGCCCCTGACTCCAAAATGCCTGCAAAAATGCTTCCCCTACTTGTTGGGCTATTCCTTCCCATTCCAGTAAAAACGATTCATCTCCTGATTGTTTTGCCATTTCCAAAGCAAAAACAATAGTATTATACCAGAGCGCATTGGTTTCAACAGTAAGGCCGCTTCGCTGAATGACCGGTTCTCCGTCCAGGTAGGAATCCATCCAGGTCAGCGCAATCCTTTCTTTTTCTGAATAGATGAGTTTATCTTTGGTCATCCGGATAAAGCCGGAAGTTGAGTTTTTATAGTTGCTCAGTATCTCTTTTACCGTGTCTTTATAATTCAGCCAAACGCCGAGAGGGGAATGAAACATCAGGGCATACTGCTGAACAGCCCAGATGTACCATAAAGAGGTGTCTGCCGAATGATAAACCGGTTTCGCACTGTGAATATTGTCGGGGAATAAACCATTCCTGAGATATTTTTTGTACGTATTTAATACTTCCGGGTACAGGGAGCTTTTTCCAGTAGCAAGAACAATTCCGGGTAAAGCAATCATTGCTTGCCGTGTTATGCTCTCAAACCAGGGAAATCCTGCAATTATATTGGTTTCATTTTTTTTATAATGAATAAACTGTTCCGCAGCATTTTTTAAGGAGCTTAAAAAAGTAAACCGACGTGGATTCTGATTCAGTTCCCGGGTAAAACGTTGTTTTAACGCTAATGGACTGGAAGTTTCTGTTCCGGCAGAGAAAATGACCGACTCGCCTGGTGCCAGCTGCAATTCAAAATATCCAGGCACAAAAAGATCTTCCAGGTATTCATAACCCCGGTTTAACTCCTTTAGGTACTCAACGTTATAATACCAGTCGGGAACAGGAATGAATTCATTTTTTCTACTGAACTGCATGCAAAGATCTGGATATCCATCATATAAGCAAACACTAATTCCATTTAAAAGGGTTTTATATTTGCTGTTTACATATAAATTGGCCTTACTCAGCTGATGGATATTTCGAAAAGCAAGGAACGGTTTGAATCGCATAATAATCTTTTCATTTACTCCCTCCAGGGTATACCGGATCAATATCTGTTCTTTTTTTGCCACCAGGAACCTTTCCATGGTGATCAGGGCATTGCCAACACAATAGGTAATTTTAGGAATATTGCCAAATTCAATATTCTGGATGTATGTATGTCCCCTGGGGTTGTATATTCCCCCTTGATAGCGGTGAATTCCCAAACAGAATTCTTCATCACCCTGGACAATGGAAACATCCAGAGAGGAAAGCAATACATGTTTTTCCCCACCAAAATTATCCACCGGGCAAACCAACAATCCATGGTATTTACGTGTGTTGCAGCCGTTCAGGGTTGTACTGATGTAGGACCCTGCACGGTTCGATCTTAATAATTCCCTGTGAAGTGAATACTCCAGGTTTATCAACTGCTCTTTATCAAACTTGAGGTAGCTCATGATGGAATTCAGATTAATTTATGCCTTTTTTTATTTTGTTGATTTGTTCCTTAATGTTTATACTTTCATTTGACAGATCAAGATAAGGAATTTTTTTTTGAAGCCTTTGTACTTTTAGCATGCTCTTTTGTAAAAAGTCAAGGTGCTCTGGTGAAAACCTGTTGAAAGGTTTGTGGTTAAACCGGGAGATCAGTTTTTCCACCTCCAGTGATATTTTCTGACTTTCATTGTCAAAAAGTGCCGATTTAAATTTCTCCCAGATATAACGGATGGCAACCTGAGAAGGATGGACCATATCTGCTTCGTAGAACCGGTAGTCGCGCAATTCGTCCATTACAATTTCATAGGCTGGGAAATAGTTGCATTGTTTTAATCCGAATTCTTTGATCAGGTTTTCAATGGCCAGGAGCAGAACCGCTTTACTTCGCTGGTTTTCCATAGCCCCGTCTTTCCAATGCCTGATCGGGCTTACGGTAAAAACAACTTTCAGGTCGGGTTGAATTTTCCAAATTTCAGGAAGCAATTTCCGATAATCTTCAACAATATCTGTGGGAGTTAAGCGGAGCCTGGTGAAGTGTTTTTCTGGTATTTTATGACAGTTGGATACCACCTCCCCTGTGGGATTGTATTTGTAGATCCAGGCAGTACCAAATGTTAAGAATAAAAAATGGGTTTTTCTTAAAAACCGGGCCGATGTTTCTATTCTGCTGTTTACTCCTTCGAGTGTTTTTTCTGGCGAACCGGTGGAAAAACGACTATGGTGGAAAAAGCTGTGCCACAAGCCTTGGTGTTCAATCAGATCTCTTTTTGTCATCATTCTTTGTTGCAGGAGGATTCTGATGCTGTTGGCCACCGATACCGGATTATACAAAATGCCAAATGGGTTCATTTCAACCGGGACTTTGATGGTTTCCATTCTACTCCCTATATTTTCAGTAAAGCAGCTACCAATAAAAAGATTCCATTTATGGTAGCCGGTCGTCCAATGATATGGAGGAATATTTACTTCTGTCTGAAACTTAAATTCCATATTCATTATTTATTTGTGTTGATCAATACATGCCATATCTATGTATCATGAGTTGTTTTTCATGATAACCCCAACTGTTATCTGAAGAACTCCCCTGAAAGTGGGTTGTACCCCCACGGGCAATTTTTTATAATCCTGAATGTTTTACCCTGGGAATATCCATTTTTTTTAGAACCAGTGCTGTACGTGCCGGGAGGTATAATCTCAGGTAGTGTTGACTATCTAATCCTTTGAAGGGAAGAGTGTAGTAAGGAATATCCTCGTCAATCCTGTCGTGACCTCCAAAGCGGCTGGAATCTGTAGTTAACATGATCTTATACTTTCCCGGGCCTAAAGGTATGCCATAGTCGGTAAATGATTTGTTGGGATGAAAATTGTAAACAAACAAGAACAGACCTCTGTGGTAGGCCAGCACTTGATCGGGTTTGTTTTCCACAACCAAATTAACAGCTGGTATGGTAAGCAGTTTATGTTCGCTGATAAGTTTCATCAATTCTGTGTCAAAGTCATATAGCCAATGGTATTTTAAATTGGGATCTTCTGAGATGCTCCAGATTCGGCGGCAATACCTGTAGGACCATCCGTTTCCTTCACGTGGAAAATCGATCCATTCGGGATGTCCGAATTCGTTACCCATAAAGTTAAGATATGCTCCTCCGGCAGTAGTTGAAGTGATCAGCCGGATCATTTTATGCAGGGCAATGCCACGATCTACAATCAGGTTGGGCTGATCTTTCCGCATGCTGTAATACATCTCTTTGTCGATGAGGCGAAAAATAATTGTTTTATCACCCACCAGAGCCTGGTCGTGTGATTCTGCATAGCTTACCACTTTTTCATCGAGCCGTTTCGAGGTGAGATTGTAGAATATATCTCCGGGATTCCATTCCTCATCTTTTTTTTCTTTGATCAGTTTAATCCAATAGTCGGGAACCCCCATGGCCATCCGGTAATCAAATCCAAATCCGCCATGTTCAGCAGGCACTGCTAATCCGGGCATGCCACTCATATCTTCAGCTATGGAAAGTGCATGCGGGTTAACCTGTTTGATTAACTTGTTGGCCAGTGTCAGGTAGGTTGTGGCTTCCATGTCCAGGTTCCCATTGAAATAGTCGTGGTAGCCGGTGAATGCTTTTTCCAGGCCATGATCGAAGTAAAGCATACTGGTCACTCCATCGAACCGGAATCCGTCGAACCTGAATTCTTCAAGCCAGTACTTCAGATTGGAGAGTAGAAAATGAAGGACTTCGTTTTTACCGTAGTTAAAGCAATAGGAGTCCCAGGCCGGATGTTTCCCCTTGCTCCCCTCGTGAAAGAATTGGTATCGTGTACCATCATACTTCCCTAATCCCTCTGCCTCGTTTTTAACTGCATGAGAGTGTACGATGTCCATGATAACTGCCAGTCCCATTCCATGTGCTTCATCGATGAGGTGCTTTAGGTCATCGGGAGTTCCAAATCTTGATGAGGGGGCAAAAAAGCTGGAAACATGATAGCCGAAACTGCCATAATAGGGATGCTCGGGAATGGCCATGAGTTGCAATGTATTATAACCATTCTTTTTTATGCGGGGGAGCATGTACTCTCTGAATTCATTATAGGAATGTACCCTTTCCTCTTCTCCTGCCATTCCAATGTGTGCTTCATAAATGAGTGGTGGTTCTCCTGTTCCTGAAAATGTATCGTTTTTCCATTGGTATCTTTCCCTGTGATGCCAGACTTGTGCGTTGAATATTTGTGTTTCAGCATCTTGCGTTACATAAGTTGCCCAGGCTGGTATGCGCTTCCCATAGTCAACAGCCCAGTGCATCGAAAGCGCATAAAGATCACCGTGATGCAGCTCTTCTGCTTTCAGGTGCAGTTCCCAAACACCGTTAGCTAAAGGTTGAAATGCAAATTTTTGCTGCTCTTCCCACTGATTAAATGTCCCTACCAGGTATATGTACGTGGCATTGGGAGCCCATTCACGAACAATCCATCCTTCCTCAGTCGGGTGAAGACCAAAATAGAGATGACCACTGGCAAATTCATAGATTGAATGGCGCCCTGCCAATTCCTGCTCTTTTTCCCGGGCTAGTTCAATACGCTTATATATCTCATTTGTCCAGGGTGCCAACCATGAGTCATCCTGAATGAGTTGTGGAACTTTCTTTTTCATATTCTTTTTTTATAAAGATAAAAATTCGGCAGTGAAAGAGAATTTATTTTTGAAAAAATCAGAGAATTTTGTCATATATTATAAAATATTTAAAGCCAGCGGACAAGATATGAACTCCTTACCCTGTCCTTTTCAGATTCGATGAATGAGACAGCTATAGAAAAGAAAAATGTTAGTTTTACGGCAATATTAAATTTAATCATGCGTTTGATATTTGATTCTGCGGGAATGCAGAATCCTGACCAAACTTATCCGGCAAATAATGAATAGAAAGTGGCAGGTTACGAAATATATTATTCTTGATTTTTTGGCCGCAGCACTGAGCTGGACTGCATTTTTTATATACAGAAAAGCAGTTATTGAGCCGCAGCGTTTTGGCATTGACATCCCTATTGAATTTTCGAATCGTTATTTTGTAGGTCTGGTTTTAATCCCGGCTCTTTGGGTGTTATTCTATTATATTACCGGTTTTTACGACAATATTTATCGACGGTCACGGCTTCTGGAACTGGGTCAAACCACCCTTACATCACTGGTAGGGGTTATTGTAGTTTTTTTTGTATTGATTCTGGATGATTATATTCATTCCTATCGGAATTATTATCAGTTGTTCTTTACCCTGTTGGGATTGCATTTTGGATTCACATATTTTTTCAGGTTAATTCTGACTACCCGTACGATTCACCGGATCCATCGCCGTAAAATCGGTTTTAATACGCTGCTGATCGGCAGCAATGAAAAAGCTGAAAAAGTATTTAAGGAGATGTCGGGTCAGAAGCGGCCGGCCGGAAATCTTTTTGCCGGATTTGTTGGTGTGGAGAATAACGATGACAAACTGTTGGGTAAACATCTACCCCGGTTGGGCTATTTGAATGATTTGAACCGGATTATTGAGAAAAACAACATTGAAGAGGTGATCATTGCCATTGAAACACGGGAGCAAGAGCGGCTAAATGGAATTTTAACTGTGTTGGAAAACCGGCAAGTGACCATTTGGGGAATTCCCGATTTATATGATTTTTTAAGCGGAACAGTTAAAACAACAACAATATATGGCAGTCCGCTGATTAAAATCTCAAATGGTCTCATGCCTGCATGGCAGGAGAAGATGAAACGTTTGATCGACGTAGTATGTTCATGCATTGCCATAATCCTGTTTTTGCCAGTCTTTCTTGTGCTTGCCATTTTAATATTGAAGTCATCCAAGGGCCCGGTTTTTTATAAACAAGAAAGGATTGGACGGTTTGGGAAGCCATTTAATATCTATAAACTTCGCAGTATGGTGAAGGATGCTGAAAATGGTACGCCTGCCCTGTCAAGTGAAAACGACGAACGTATTACTAAAATTGGACTTTTTTTACGAAAGACCCACCTCGATGAGATCCCCCAGTTTTATAACGTGATCAAGGGAGATATGTCGTTGGTTGGACCACGCCCTGAACGGCAGTATTTTATTGAGCAAATTGTAAAACATGCTCCCCACTATACCCACTTACATAAGATCAGGCCTGGGATTACCTCCTGGGGACAGGTGAAATATGGCTATGCTTCTAATGTGGAAGAGATGCTTGAGCGCTTGCCCTACGATATGATGTACATGAAGAATATATCTCTTTATATCGATTTTAAAATTTTGATATATACCCTGATGGTCAGCTTTAAAGCAAATGGAAAATAATTTTTAATCAGTAGTAAATGGATAAAAAAAACGGTCGCCATAAGCGACCGTTTTTTTTATACTGGAATTAATTATCCAGTGCATATCTTTCAAAGCCTGTAACTTTCAGCTCTTTATCATGTTGAGCCAGGTATTCTTTAACGGTAATTTTCCCGTCTTTAATAAAAGCCTGGTTCAGCAGGGTAACCTCTTTATACCATTTTTGCAATGCACCTTGTGCTATTTTGTCAAGCATAGCTTCTGGTTTCCCTTCCTGGCGAAATTTTTCCCTGGCAATTTCCAGTTCTTTTTCCACAATATTGGAGGGGATAGCATCGGTGTCGACAGCAACAGGCGACATCGCGGCTACCTGCATGGCAACATCTTTAGCTACTTGCACATCAACGTTGGCTTTATTAAAGCCCACAAGGGTAGCCAGTTTATTTCCCGGATGAATGTAGTTCACTACTGTTTCTGCTTCAATTTTTCCGAAGTAGGAGAGTTCAATTTTTTCTCCAATAACCCCTGTTTGTTCACTTACCTGAGCTTCAACTGTTCTGTCATTGATTTGCACTTCTTTCAGCTCTTCGAGTTTAGTCGTTTTTTGTTGCAGAGCAGCATCCAGTATTTGACTGGTAAAGGCAATAAAATTTTCATTTTTTGCCACAAAGTCTGTTTCACAATTTAAGACAACCAGTGCTCCAAATTTATTATTGTCAGTTGTCTTTGCCAGCACTACTCCTTCTGCTGCATCCCTGTCGGCACGCTTACTGGCAACCAATTTCCCTTTTTCCCGAATAATTTCGAGAGCTCTGTCAAAATTTCCATCCGATTCAGCAAGGGCACTTTTACAATCCATCATCCCTGCTCCGGTTACTTTTCTGAGTTTTACTACGTCAGCTGTTGTATAGGACATAAAACTTGTATTTAATTTTTTTATTTTGTTGATAGCCAGGAGCTATTCTTCTTCATCTTCCTCTTCTTCCTCTTGAACATCTTCGCTGTCTTCTGATTTCAGATCCTCATCCTCCGGTTTGGGTTCAGGAGCTTTTTCGATCTTTAATTTTCTCCTGCTTTTCTTCCGTGGAGTATCCACATCGTCTTCTTTTTTCTCCGCTTTTCTTTCGTTTTGACCTTCGCGAACGGCTTCTGTCATAGCATTAACAATCAGTTTGATTGATTGCGATGCATCGTCATTTGCCGGTATGACGAAATCGATTCCATCCGGGTTTGAGTTGGTGTCGACAATTGCAAAGACTGGTATACCAAGACGCTGTGCTTCTCTGACAGCAATTTTTTCTTTCATGACATCTACGATAAACAAGGCAGCAGGAAGGCGTGAGAGGTCGGAAATACTCCCTAACATTTTTTCCAGTTTTATCCGTTGACGGGTAATTTGGAGTTTTTCCCTTTTCGACAGATTATCCCAGCTCGGGTCCTTCGCCAATTTATCTATTGAGATCATCTTTTTAACAGCTTTCCTGATGGTAGGAAAGTTGGTTAACATACCGCCAGGCCAACGTTCTGTAACATAGGGCATGCCCACATTTTTCACCAGGTCGGAAACCAGTTCTTTTGCTTGCTTCTTTGTGGCAACAAACAGTACCTTCCTTCCTGATTTGGTGATTTGTTTCATGGCTGCCGCCGCTTCATCAATTTTTACAATGGTTTTTTGCAGATCGATGATATGTATCCCGTTTTTTTCCATGAAAATATAAGGTTCCATGTTCGGGTTCCATTTTCTTTTCAGGTGTCCAAAATGAGCACCTGCATCTAATAACTCCTGAAATGATACTTTTGGCATCTGTTTACTTTTTTATGATTCTAAAAGCAACCGTTGAGTAGTTCCTTTATAATAAGAAGTCTCAACCGTTTTAGATCCATATAATTTAACAATAATAACTATTAACGTTTTGAGAATTGGAATCTTTTTCTTGCTTTGGGCTGACCCGGTTTCTTCCGTTCTACGATACGCGGGTCGCGTGTAAGCATTCCTTCAGGTTTCAATTGCTTTCTTGCTTCGGGATCAATTTTCACCAGTGCACGTGATATAGCAAGGCGTAATGCTTCTGCCTGCCCTTTAATGCCGCCACCTCCCAAATTGACCTTGATGTCATATTTCTCAGTAGCATCAACAATACTAAGCGGCTGTTTAACAATGTATTGCAGTGTGGTCGTTGGAAAGTATTCCTTAAACTCACGGGAGTTAATGATTATATTCCCTTTACCTTCGTTCACATAAATTCGTGCAACTGCTGATTTTCTACGCCCTAATGTATTAACTGTTTCCATTTTCTTAATTATTCGTATTTAAATCAACAACTTTTGGTTTCTGAGCCTCGTATTTGTGTTCCGGGCCTATTACTACATGCAGGTTCCTGAACAACTGCCTTCCTAGTTTGTTCTTGGGCAACATGCCGCGCACTGCCTTTTCTACCAGTCTTTCAGGATATTTAGCCAAAATTTCTTTCGGTGTCTGCTCCCGCTGACCTCCCGGATAACCACTATGACTCAGGTAAATTCTGTCAGTCAGTTTCTTCCCGGTAAGCCGGACTTTCTCTGCATTTATCACTATGACATTGTCGCCGCAGTCAACATGAGGAGTAAAATCAGGTTTATGCTTGCCCCTGAGAATCCTTGCGACCTCAGTAGCCAACCTGCCCAGAACCATGTTTTCAGCATCAATAAGCACCCACTCCTTCGTGATAGTAGCTTTGTTAGCTGAAACGGTTTTATAACTTAATGTATCCACTCGTAATAATTTTTTATTCAACATTTCACTTCAATCCTTGGTTTTTTCAGGTTTTTCGGGCTTTCCTGGAATTCGTTTCCCAAAGGATATCAGTATTTTACATCACCTCTATGTACGGACAATAATCGGGACTGCAAAAGTATTCTCTTTTTTCGTATTACCAAAAAATATATTCTCTTTTTTTTTGTAATTAACAGGATACCAAAGGACAGCCATTTTTAAAGTGTTTTGTTTCTTTGTATCAGGAAACAATTAATTAACAGTTGTTAAAAGCAAGGGAAGAGAATGACAAATTACGAATGACGAATTCGGTCAAATACCTTTAAAACAGTCTCTAAAACTGGTATTATAGATTACAAGCATTTTAGTGAGATAAAAAGAATCTAATATAAAAAATGAAAAAAATTATTCGAATGAACTCTAAAAGTATTTTCTCAGGTTTTCCTGCCCCGGATGAACTCATGGACCGGAATAAAGGGCAGAATGAGCAACTGCTCCCCGATTTGAATGGTCATATCCATACTCCCCATTCTTTCAGCGCATTTCCTAACATTGAAACGGCTTTTCAGATGGCCAGGGAGGAACAGATTGTTGTGTTGGGAATCAACGATTTCTATACAACAGACGGGTATGGTGAGTTTGCCGAACTAGCCGAAGAGTACCGGATCTTTCCCCTTTTTAATATTGAATTTATGGCTCTGCAACATGACCTTCAGAAAGCCGGTATCAGAGTGAATGATCCCAATAATCCGGGAAGAACATATTTCAGTGGTAAGGGATTGCGGTATCCGGTAAGTATGAGTGCTTCATCCCAACAGCTAATTGCTGAACTGCAGCAGGAGAGTAACCGGCAAACCTATCAAATGGTTGAAAAGTTGAATGCATTTTTTAGAGAAAACCACATCGACATTTATTTTGATCCAGCCGGTTTGCATCGATCCATGGCAAAGAGTCTTTTCCGTGAAAGACACATTGCCCAGGCTATTCGTCAGGTGATTTTTGAGAAAGAACCCCATGTTGCCGGAAGATTAAAACTATTTGAGAGCGTATTTGGCGGAAATGAATTGAAATCTTCTCTCGAGAATGTGGCTCAGATAGAAAATGAAATTCGGGGGAATCTCTTAAAAGCCGGAGGAGCAGCTTTTGTTCCCGAAGATCCCAGAGCTTTTCTTTCACTGGATAAGGTCATGGATATTATTATTGATGCCGGGGGAATTCCCTGCTACCCGGTTCTGCTTGATGATTCTAAGGGCATACTTACTGAATATGAAGCCGATTGGGAAAAGTTGCTTCAGGAGCTAGTTCAAAAAAATGTGTTCGCCATCGAACTAATCCCTGGCCGGAATGATTTCAATATATTGAAGGATTTCGTTGGCTTTTTTCACAAGCATGGGTTTTTGATTACCTTTGGCACTGAGCACAACTCTCCCCAGCTCGACCCTTTGAAAATTACCTGCCGCCACGGAGTGCCACTCGATAATGAATTGAAGGCAATCAACTATGAAGGGGCAGCAGTGATCGCTGCTCATCAATACCTGGTTGCCAGGGGAGAAGAAGGGTACCTCAAAGGAAGACAAGCCCAAATAAAAAACAAAGAGAAATTTGTTACACTGGGTAAAGAGGTGATCGCTCATTTTATGAATAAATGAAACGTGCATGACGGTTTATGATTCAAACGTTTATGATAAAATTATGCGAGTTCCATCTTATACCTTTGAAAACAATTAATTTTAACAGATGAAATAAATATTTATGAAACCAGAGATAAGTAACTTAATTGAGATTTCAAGATATTACGGTCTGCAAAAAGACTACGTAATTGCCGGAGGAGGAAATACTTCCTATAAAAATGATGATCACCTGTGGATCAAAGCCAGTGGGATAAACCTGGGAGATATTGATGAAAACGGATTTTGTATCCTCAGTCGTGATCAGCTGAACAAAATTCCAAAACAAAGATTTTCTCCCGACCCGGCTAAAAGAGAAGATGAGGTTAAAAATGCATTGATGAACAGTCGGTTAGATCCAAACTCCGGTTTGCGCCCTTCTGTAGAAACTTCCTTGCATAACCTGTTTAATTATAGTTATGTGGTTCATACCCACTCTACATTGGTTAACGGGTTGATGTGCAGCAATCTGGCTGAATCAAAATCCCTGGAAATATTTGGGGAAGAGGTACTTTTTGTTCCTTATACTGATCCCGGGTACATTTTATTTGTTACTGTTGCTGAAAAAATAAATACATATAACAAGCGTTTTCATCGCGACCCGAAAATCGTACTGATTCAAAATCATGGTGTTTTTGTTGCTGCTGATACCACTGATGAAATAAAAAGTATCTACCAGGTCATTGAGCAAAAATTAAAGGCAACATTTCCTGTATTCCCTGAATCAAAAGAAATAGATGTTTCAGAAAAAATGGCAGAAATATTGCCGGCAATACGTATGTTGCTTTCTGATGGAAATCTAAAGGTTGCTTTGGCATTTAACAGTTCTTGGATCAAGCCGTTTATTGCTGATGAAAAAAGTTTCAGAGAGGGTATTGCTCGTCCTTTTAATCCCGATCAGATGGTTTATTGTCTGTCGGAATATCTGTTCATTGAAAACAGAGAAGAATGTGAGGATGTAATTGAAGAAGCCGGAAAGAAAATATTTGATTTTCGGCAGCGTAAGGGAGCAATGCCTAAAGTTCTTTTTATTGGCCAGGAAGGTGTTATCGTAGCTGAAAATTCAGCAGTAAGCGTTGGTTATTTGAAAGATATGGTTAACGATTTCTGTCAGATCAGTACGTTGTCCCAAAATTTTGGAGGTCCCCATCCTCTTTCAAATGAACAGGCAGCATTTATAGAAAATTGGGAAGTTGAGAATTACCGGAAAAAGGTATCTCTAGGGAGTAAAATGCTGGGGCGTCTTGAAAACAAAACTGTCATTGTTACAGGGGCAGCTCAGGGTTTTGGAGCAGGCATTGCTGAAATTATTTTTCAGGAGGGAGCCAATGTAGCTGTTGCCGATTTGAATAAAGAAAAGGGAGAGGAGCTGGTACTAAAATTAAATGCCAAAGGCACAAAAAATAAGGCATGCTTTGTTGACGTTGATGTAGCCCGGGCCGAATCTGTCAAAAATATGGTACAACAGGTAGTACTTAGGTTTGGCGGACTGGATGTTATGATTTCCAATGCCGGAATTTTACGCGCTGGTAGTTTGGACGAAATGGATCAGAAAACGTTCGAAAAAATGACCCAGGTAAATTATACCGGTTACTTTCTCTGTGCCAAATACGCACAACAGATCATGAAAATTCAAAATAAGTATAAACCGGATCATTTCATGGATATTATTCAAATTAACTCCAAGTCGGGATTGAAAGGCAGCAACAAAAATTTTGCATATGCCGGAGGAAAATTTGGGGGAATTGGTTTAACCCAGTCATTTGCACTGGAACTGATGCCATACTGTATTAAGGTTAATTCAATTTGTCCGGGGAATTTTTTTGATGGTCCTTTGTGGAGTGACCCGGAAAAAGGATTATTTGTGCAATACCTGAATGCAGGAAAAGTGCCGGAAGCCAAAACAATGGAAGAGGTAAAAGCGTTTTATGAAGCACAGGTACCTGCCGGAAGGGGATGTACTCCAAATGATGTTGCAAAAGCCATTTTCTATGCCATCGAACAACTGTATGAAACCGGACAGGCTATTCCGGTCACAGGTGGTCAGAATATGTTAAAGTAATGGATTATAAACGAACATCCCGGTTTAAGGGGTCAAGTTGGAATCATATAAGGTAAATAAATCAACAGGTGAGTTTCCTGGGCGATTGTAACTTGATGTGGACGTGATTTTATATTTGTCTGAATACAATACATTAATTAATTTTATTATTATGAAAACAAAAGCAGTCCGATTATATGGAAAGGAAGATTTGCGGCTGGAAGAGTTTGACCTTCCTCAGATCAAAGAAGATGAGATTTTAGCCCGGGTAGTATCCGACAGTATTTGCATGTCGACATATAAAGCAGCTATACAGGGTGCTGATCATAAACGGGTACCCCACGATGTGCATGAGAATCCGGTCATTGTTGGCCATGAAATGGCTGGTGAACTGGTAGAAGTGGGAGCCAGTTATAAGGACAGGTTTCAGGCAGGTCAGAAGTTTTCTATTCAAACAGCCATCTATTACGAGGATGGACCTTTAGGAGTACTTAGTGCTCCGGGATACACGTATCCCTATATTGGAGGGGATGCAACTTATATAATCATTCCTAAGGATGTGTTGTTGCAAGATTGCCTCCTCATTTACGATGGTCCTGGATTTTATCCGGCATCCATGGCTGAACCATTAAGTTGTGTTATTGGCGCTATGCACGCCAATTACCATACTAAACCGGGTTCATATGTCCACCAAATGGAGATAGTTGACGGTGGAAAAATGGCCATTCTTGCAGGTGTAGGGCCGATGGGACTTGCTGCCATCAGCTATGTGCTGAACCGAAAAGACCGTAAACCATCGTTACTTGTAATTACCGATATTGACCAGGCCAGACTTGACCGTGCCGCAAAAATATTTCCTGTAAAACTGGCAAAAGAAAATGGAATTGAGCTGGTTTACCTGAATACTGGAAATTGTGATCAACCAGTTAAGAAACTGAAGGAATTATCGGGTGGTACGGGTTATCATGATGTGTTTGCATTTGCGCCTGTTGCCCCTGTAGTGGAACAAGCCGATGCTATCCTGGGATTTGATGGGTGCCTGAACTTTTTTGCAGGACCTTCCGACCCCCATTTTTCAGCTAAACTGAACTTCTATAATGTGCATTATGCAGCAACTCATATTGCCGGTACGTCAGGGGGAAATAAAAATGATATGGAAGAAGCGCTGGAATGTATGGCCAATGGCCTTGACCCGGCAGGACTTATTACGCACATCGGAGGACTGAATGCAGTAGCTGAAACTACTCTCAACCTGCCCGGCATTCCGGGAGGGAAAAAGCTTATCTATACCCAAAAGAATTTGTCACTCACGGCTATCGATGATTTTGAAGAGCTGGGTAAAACCAATCCCTTCTTTGCCGAACTGGCTAAATTGGTAGTAAAAACAAAAGGATTATGGAACCTGGAGGCAGAATCGTACCTGCTGAAAAATGCTCCGGAGATATAAAGATCGATTTAAATAAAAATCAGCAGCTGCGGTTTTTTTCAGGCTGCTGCCTGCTGATTTTTTATTCACGTTATGCTTCTTAACCACAGTTTTTAAACGAAAGTGACAGGTAGATCACTACCTGTTAGTCACCTGACGTACTTTTAAAATCTAACCAGATTTTCAGGTTTTATTTTGAAGCAATATTTTCCGTTGATTCAATTACTTTTTCCTTCTCCGGAGGAGAAAACAAGATTTTATCTTGCATGCTCAATCCCGATTCAATAACAACAACTGTTTCATTTTCCATACCTGATATAACAGGATGTTTGTAAATTTCTCCGGCCTTTTTCAGGTAAACGAAATTATTTCCATTTTCTGCAAACAGACATTCTCTTGGAATAGTGATTACATCCTGAAGGCTGTGAATAATGATGTTGTTATTGGAAGTCATGGCTGGTTTAAGCTCAGGATCCGATCCGTTAAGCTGAATCAAGACATGGAATACATTGGATTCAAAGCCGGCTATTTCCTGTCCGATATTGGCTATTTTAGAAATAACTCCGTTATAAATTTTCCCGGGCAACGCATCTATAGTGATTGTCGCGCTATCTCCTATATTAATTTTAGTGATTTGTATTTCCTCAATGAAGGTTTCGGAAACAGGAGTTGTCATGTCGGGCAGGGTAGCAATAGTTGGATTCCACTGGTTCACATGATCCCCGACTCTGATTTTTCTTCCATTTCTAGTTCTGGCGTACATCATTATTCCGTCGTTGGGCGCCACAATGTCGGCGGCAATCAGTGCCTTTTTCAACAGAGAATCACGCTGAAGAGAATAATTATACCAGTCTTGTCTTCGTTTTGTTCTGGCAGCCAGGTATAATCTTCTTAATTCATAATCACGTTTCTTTTTTTCAATTTGTCGCACAGTTTTGTTAAAACTAACCTTAACTTTTCTTTGGTATGCCGGAGACTCATATTTCGCCTGTTCTAATTCCAACTCTCTGTATTCCAGTTCGTATTTAAATTCTTTCATCTCCTCTCTCAGGTTGGTCAGCTCAATTGCTGTATCAATTTTTGCATCATTGAAATCGGCTAATCGACGCTCCAGATCATCGTTATTGTATTGAATCTGCTGGGTGATGTTATCCTTATCGAGGGATGCAACCCAATCGCCTTTTTTCACGATGCTACCTTCCTGGATTATATCTTTTATTTGGAATTCATGTATACGTAAATCCCGGTGTTTCAGCTCATCAGGGAAGGAGATAAGAATGGCATTTTTCCCCTGGATTTCACCTTTTGCTGTTATGATGGATTCAAATTTTGTTTTTCTGATCGTATAGGTTTTGAAACCGGTCAGCGTACTTTTGCCGATAATAGCAATAGCTATAATAATTACTGCGGCAACAAGAATTCCGATTATACTTTTTCTTTTTAACGACATAAGTTTTTAATAACTATTTACTAATCGGTCAAAATCTTCAGTAAGGGTAATCTCTCTTTCAAAATCAAAAAGAGTCAGTTGTCTGATGGTAAAGTAGTAGTTCCAATAAGATCTCAATGCATTGATATACGCACGTCTTGCCGATTCCTGGTCATTTCGGGCCAGGTTGAGTTTGGTAACATCTACTTTTCCAATGAGAAAGCGTTGTTGTGTAACATCATACCCCAGTTGGGCAATAGTGTCTGCTTTTGCCCTGCTAAGAACCTGATCGGCCTGCAAGTTGAACTCCATAACGTTCATGATCACGTTTTGTTCAAAGTCAATTTTTTCCTGGTTAATGCTTATACGCACAACTTCCCGGTTCGATTCGGCCATCGCCAGCCGTCCTTTCCGGCGGCCCCAGTCCAGCACCGGTATATTTACTCCAACCTGCAGTCGCTGCCGGTCAAGTGGATCTTGATAAACCAATCCCAGTTCCTGTGCATTTTGGTTTAGCCCATAAAGAGCGTACAGATCTCCACTGATACCGGATTGAGATTTTGCCTGTTTTACCCGTCGGTCTTCCTCAAGCAGGCGCTGCTGCTGGTTAATAATTTCAGGATTATTCTCGTAAGCTTTTGTTATTGCTTCAGTTGCTTCAATATGTAAATCAGGTAAACTGTTTGGAATAATACATTCAATTTTGGTATTTTTATCATATCCCAGAAATGAATTAAGTTGTGCCTGGGCACGCTCCAGTCCAATTTGTGCCCGTGTTAGGGCAAGCTGGGCATTCATGAAACCAAGTTCCAGATTCAACAACTCATCCTGGGTAACCGTACCCACCTGAAATCTACCTGTACCTATTTTATATAGGGTATCTGCATTGGCCAGGTTGGTGGTGGCAATTTTTACTTCAATCTGGGCATCAACCAGGTCAAAAAAGCGACGGGTGGCCTTTATGCCCAGTTCTTCCTTGGATTGGATAAAATCTTTTTTTGCTTTTTCAAATTTAAGGGGCTCAATTCTTGCCGTCCATTTCAGGTTGTTATATCCGTTAATAGTTTGAGAATATCCAATACTAAATGGGGTGGAGGAGTAGGAAGAAATTCTGTCTTCACCCAGCTTCTCCGTTAAATTTAGCTCTGAACGGGCAAAAATACGACCACCCGTTAGCCCAACATTTTGATTCAGGAGTAAAGCAACTTCTGAACTTAAATCTTCACGAGATTTATACTCATCCCTGTTCTCATCATAGTTATAAACTTTTTGCATCGACCGGTTAAAGTCAAACGGAGTAGCTTCAATACTCAAGGTGGGTAGCCGGTCGGCTTTGAAATATCTGAATTCCCAATAGCTGGACAGATACATATTCTTATTTCGGAAGGCATCTAACGACTGCTGTGATGCAATATCGATTACATCGTCCAGGGTAAGATATTTTTTTTCCTGGCTTCTCAACGAAAAACCGGAAAATAGAATCAGTGTGAAAAATATGATTTTGTACTTCATTTGCTGATGAAAGTTTATAGTAGATTGAACTAATATCGTAATGATTCAACCGGATCCTGATCTGAAGCCCGCTTGGCAGGGATATAACCAAATGTGACACCGATAATTACAGAAACCCCAAATGATATCACAATAGAAAATACTGAGATTACAGTCTTTATATCAAACACCACCATAATTACCCTCGAAATGATTATTCCCAGTCCAATGCCAAGTATCCCTCCTGTGACACTTATCAACGTCGATTCGGATAAAAACTGTGCAATGATATCCTTACGGGAAGCTCCGATTGCCTGCCTAAGCCCTATTTCCCGGATACGTTCCATTACCGAAGCAAGCATGATATTCATAATTCCGATGCCTCCAACAATAAGAGAAATTCCGGCAATAACTCCTAAAACAATATTAAAAATATTTTTTGTCCGTTGCTGTTGTTTCAGCAGAAGCTCAGGTATAGTAACTTCAAAATCGAATAAATCGTTGTGTCTTCTGAAGAGCATTCGGTTTATAATTTCTGCTGTCGAACTCAGGTATTCTGTTTCGTCTACCTGAACGATAATTTTATCCAGCTGATTTAAATTTTCCTTTTGGTTGCTCCCGCTCGACATCGCGGCAAGTTCAATTTCATCGGCTCTCAAAAGAGCACGGTTCTTAAAGCGCAGCAGCATGGTCTTTGCCGGAATGAAGATTTTATTGTCTGTACTGCTGATCCCCAGTTCATCTGATGCTGAGGCAGTAAAATCTCTCCGTTCAACTACTCCAATAACCTGTAACCAAACCTGTCCACATTTGATGTATTTCCCAATAGGGTCCTCATGATTAAAGAACACATTGTTTATATTATCTCCAATGATACAAACCGGAAAGCCATTTTCAACCTGACCAGGGGAAAAAAATTCACCACTTTGTAAGGAAATGTTGAAAAGATCAAAGTAGTTGTTGTTCATTCCCTCAAGAACAACTGGTTTACTTTTGCCGTTCAGAATGGCTGAATAGTTATAGGTGATCACCGGGCAAACTTTCCCTACGGTTGGAATAACTTGTTGAATGGCTTCTGCATCGAGCAGGGTCAATCCTTTGGAAAATCTTTTTGAGCTGACAGATGTTTCTTCTTCTGAGCTTTGTTGATCTTCCAGGTTTACTACGTTTTCGGTGGGGGAAATGATGATATTATTGACCCCAACCATTTTTATTTGTTCCAGTATCTCTTGCTCTGCACCATTCCCAATAGCAAGCATACTGATTACCGCAGCAACCCCGAAAATAATTCCCAGGGCGGTAAGAAACGATTTAACCCGGTTGGCAAAAATAGCTTCTATCCCACTGGCAACATTGTATGTATATCGTTCAATAATTCCTTTCATCTCACAAAATGATTTCTTTCTATGATATCAGATGGAACTCGCATAATTGTAATCGTTTGCTTCATAAATTGTTATGCTCGTTTCATCCTGCAATTATTTTCAATTTCTTTCCTGGAAGTTACGGTTCATAATCGAGTGGGAAAGAGTCTCTTTTTCATTTTCGGCTTTTTTCGCCTCCTGTTCTTCCTGTAATTTCCGTTCTTTTATCTCCTGGTATATTTCCATCCCTTCAAAAGCGATATCTTCTTGATTATCAGGGGCAGTTAATAAGATATTGTCGTTTTCGGTTAATCCTTTGCGAATCAGTACATGATTTTCATTTTCATCGCCAGATCCACTATTTGCTTTATTACCGATCCATTTTTTTCAAGGAAAACAAATTGAAGTGAATCGTTTTCAAATATGGTTTCAGCAGGAATGTACAAGGTATCGGAGTAAGACGCAGTGTGAACTATATTGCTAGTTGTCATGGCCGGCTTCAATTCTCCCACATCTCCCAAAATACTCACTCTTACTTCAAATACCTTTGCATCACTTTTGGGCATAGGTTGACCAATATTTGCAACGGAAACGACTTCCCCATCCAATATTTTATCGGGTAAAGCATCTATTCCAATTTTGACTTTCTGCCCTGTTTTCACTTTGGAAATATCAATTTCATTCACCCAGGTAATTGAGAGCATGGATGAAAGATCGGGAAGTGTTGCGATAATAGGACTCCAGGCACTTACGGATGATCCAATTTTGATTTTTTCACGTGTCCGGTCCCTGCCGTAAATAACCATTCCCTGTTTGGGGGCATGAATCCGGAGTGAACTCAATACTTCATGCAACAGTTTTACCCGGTTTTCATGAGTTCTCAAGTTAATGGCGCTTCTTTCAACCCTCGAAATAGCCTGTCTTTCCCGTAAGGCATATCCCTTGATTTCCTGATTCAGTTTCCGTTTGGCCTTGTCCAGATCCATCTCTGCTTTCCTGATCACTGCCGGAGATTCATATTTCGACTCATCCAGTACAATTTGCATCTCTTCTACCTCTTCACGCGCGTTGATGATTTGATCGCGATAGTTGCTCAGGTTTAGGTTTGAATCCATTTTGGCGTCTTCAAAACTGTTGAGGGCTTCCTCCAAACTCTCCTGTGCAGTGACGAGTACCTCTTCTACTACTTTGTGGTCGAGGGATGCCACATATTCACCCGAATCAACAACGGTTCCTTCTTCAACTAAATCGGTAATCTTGATTTCATAAATCCGAACTTCCCTGTCCCGTAAAATGTCAGGAACAACAATATTTTCAGAACTTTTTGCTTCCAGCTGCCCGGTAGAATAGATTAAAACTTCAAATGGTCCGCGTGTTACCGGGATCGTAATATTCGCTTTTTCCCCGCTTGAGCCTGTAAGCAACATGAGTCCCCCAACTGATGCTAATGCAAGAAATAGTAACGTGAAAATTATTTTTTTCTTCATAACCGATTTAAATCATTCATTTGTAGCCAAACCATAAAAATGCAAAAAAAAAAAATCTCTCTTTATATTCTGAGACCAATCCTCCGTTTCTTAAGGAATTAATAAAAGTAATTTAATCCCTTAAAGTTTTATTCTGATTATTCTGGTGGATTAATCGTGCAAATGAAAACCACAGAAAAATTTAGACTTGAAAAAATGAAGAATGTTTAATGATGAAGGATAAATATTTTTCTTGATGGTACCAGTCGACCGCGTTTTTATTTTTTTTGTGTAGAGATTCTGTAAGGGAGCAAGTATGATCATTTTGAACACAAACGCTTAGTATTGATGTATATACGGGTTCCTTCCAAATACGCCTGCATATTCTGTCGAAATGAGCTTGCGAATTGTGTTGAATACTTTAAAAATAAACGATTATAATGAGAGACTGTTTTGTATTTATCCATTTATTCTATATTGCGTCTTTTTCACTCATACTGCTGCAAAATTTCCTTAAATAGCTATGGCTATTCGCGTCAATTTTGCCTTGTCTGAGCAAAAACACTTCAAAATATTTTTAAAAAACAAAATCAAAACAGTCTCTGAGTTAAATACGGCTGAAATATTTAATTTTTATGTGATGAAAAAATCCTGCTTGTGCCAGGGTCATGATCAATATTCCAGCAATTGAGAACAGTCCCCCAACTAATTGGTGAACCTGGGGGAAAGTGCCAAAAAACAGATAAGCTCCAATCAGGACAAATATCCCTTTCAGACTTTGCACAATCGATGAGCGGGAAACTTCAATATATCGTAATGAATAGTATATGGTAAGAATAGCCAGAAATGGGCCCAGAGTGGCACCTATCGCAATGTTTTTTAATGCGGAAAAAGGGATATGAAGAGGTTGCCTGTAGGCCCATAACATGATCACAGAAAAAATCAACAGCCAAACCGACCGGTTCAGATTGATGATCTCCGGACTTAGTTTTTTGATATGAACTTTTATGATTAAAGAGCCAACAGCTGCCAAAAATGTATTTAATAATACAATACCGGTACCCGGGATGAATAAATTTTTCAGAGAACTTTCACCTGTATACCCAATAATAAAGGTTCCCACTAAAGCCAAAACGGCTCCAAAAATTTCTATGGGACCAAATTTTTCCCCCAACAAAACAACTCCTCCAAAAACAAGCATAACCGGATAGATATTCCCTAAAAAGGAGGTAACAGCAGGATCAGGAATAATATGTATGGACAGGTAAAAGGAGGTCGTTGTCAGGATTTCCAGAAATCCCAACAGGATTAAGATGTAAATCTGCGGGCGGGCCAGGGAAAAAAGCGGGGACATTTTTTTACTGAACAACGTATACAGTATCATCAATACAGTACTGATTGTGAACCAATAAACTCCAAACTGAGCCAGATGAACTTCATTCATCGCAGCTTTACTGAATATATATTCATTGGAAAAAGCAAGGGTGCCAATCAGTGCAAAAATATATCCTTTGATCCTGTCTGATTTCATTTATTCTTCGTTATTCGGGCAGTAAATGTAAGAAAATTTATAGGGGAAGCTCCTGGTGATTTATGTAAGAGGATACCTGTAATTTTTGTTCTTGCAGAAATGTACTGTTAATCAGTTGTTGGCACACAAGTGGCTGTCAGGAAACAGGATGAGCATCCCGGGTTATGAAATTGTTACTGGAGGGAATAATTACAAAGAATTCCACCTTCACAACCGGTTACCAGGTGCAGTGATCCGGAATTCTCAATGAGTGTTTCGATGATGAATTCACCGTTTCCCGGCAGAGGGAAGCCAGGATGTAATTTTCCCTGGTTATCAAACAGGTAAATTCGGTTGAAGAGCGCATCCACCACACCGATTTTTTTCTGGTTTTCAGTGAGCGTGTATATTTTGGGGGGCGTTGTCACCGGATTTCTCATTTTCTGACTGAACATTTTTCTGCCGTTTGCATCTATAACTACAATATCATTTCCATCTGCAAAAATGAAGTCGATTACTCCGTTCCCATCGAGGTCACCAGCAGTGAAAAAATGATCCTCACTATATCTTCCCGTGGTTTTTTCTTCCATTTTTCCATCGGGATGGATAAAATATACTTTGCCTTTTTTATCGGTTGTAAGAATTAGGGGAGTTTTTGAATGGTCAATTACCAGGGGATTATTCGAGGTTTCCATTTTCAGATGGTCAGAAACACGAGATTCTCCCTGTCGATTGACCAGGTAAATGCCCGATGGGTCTTTAAATACTATGTAGTCCTTTGCTGCTGCTTTGAAATGTTGCAGCGGTGTAGTAACAGCTTGTTCTGTTTGATCGAATTTCCAACCCGTGATTATTTTGCCGGTTACGTCATAAGCATAAATCTTTTTATTTTCCGTGGCAACAAAGCATCTGTAATTTCGGTTATTGTCGTAATCGAAAACGCTCACGGCATTTGTTGCGGACGACTTCAGGCTCACCGGGAAATTTCCCACATGATTTCCTGTTCTGTCCAAAAGGTAGAGCTTTTCTTTTGTATTAAAGAGATATTGCAGTTTCCCGTTTTTGTATGCATCTACCTGATGAATTTTTCCCAAAATAGAACCTGACAGTGGAACCGTCCAGCGTAATTGTCCGGAGCTGCTAACCAGATGCAGGTTGTTCCCCGCATCTTGAAACAATATCTCCTGATGTGTTGGTTCATAATGATTTTTAACTAGTTGTGGTTTCGTCTGTACCTGGCTGCCAAGTGCTACCTGCCAGACTGCCTGCGTTTGGTCGGATGTGCCTGTTCGATGAGAAAGGATGATAGAGTTTGAAAAAATATTTTTCTCTTGACTGACCTGAAAGTTTATGATGTCAAAATTGCGGATGGATTCTTCTTTCTCTTTTAAATGCTGCAACATTTTTGATGAAAAAATTTCACTTCTTATCCCGAATGCCTTGTTCACATCAATAAATACGCGGATGTTGTTTCTGTTAAGATGATTTTTACTGAATCGCTGTAAACGATTGTCATTTGCCAGATTAGCTCCCATTGTCATATTCCGGATATATTCATGCAATCCCTGCTCTGTGTTGGAGAAAACCATGAAGTCGTTGTAAAAAGTAACAAAAGCGGTTTCAGCCATTGTAAACGGACTTCCCAACCACAGACCGGGAAACGAAGGAAAGGGAAAACGGTAAATTGGAAATTCTGTTGCCTGATCAAGGGGTAATACGGACAATAACTGACTGTAATCCTGATCTGTGCGCGCTGCATAATTCTTCAAAAGTTGTTGGAATTCTCCTTCAACTGTTTGTCTGTTTGTTGTTTGCAGAATGAAAAATGTAGTTTTATTTTCCGGATTGACCGGAATGGTTGTGGAGGCAACAATGATTTCATCCTTTACCCATTGCTTAAATGTATTTCTGGTATGGGTGCGGAACTGTTGGTCGATGCGTTTCATACGCTCCTCACGAAAATAAAAATTTTCTGAATGAGCATAAAATGCTTCCAGTTGATCAAAAAAATCTTGTTTATTTGAAAAGGAGAAATTACAAAAGAAGGATGTATTTTGGGGCAGTGCTTTTTCTGCTACGGAACGAACCGGTTGTTGTCCCGAAAAAACAGCCAAAAAATGATTCAGTGAATCATCGGCGATGGATATGCCGTTTAAGAATATCTGATCGTCGAAAAACCGGGCTCCCAGCTTGCTCCACGCAGCAAAATGTTGATATTTTTCTGCAACGGCAGAAGGCTGGTATCGCCTTGTTGAACCAAATTCATCCGTTTTTTCAGTTACGGCCCTGGAAAATACCGGTGTAAAAAAACCACCTATCCATTCATGGTTAATATAGAAGGAAATTTTTTGATCCCGAATACCCCGGTCGGCCTTCAGGAAAAAAGGATTTTTAAGTATGCCAGGCGTGGATAGTTGCCGTAAAATTTGTTCAACCAGAATAGATCTTGGGCTGATGCAGAATATGTCATCAGAAAAAGTATAAAACAGCGGGCTGCCAGAGTCATTGGGATAGACCCCGGTTATGGTATGCTTTCCATATTCCCGTTGATTGTAGTCGTATTGGTCAGGGGGATAAAAATGTTCCAGTAGTAATTCGATGGAAGCCCGGCGATTTTGTGTATCTGCTTTTTTTATAATTACAGGAAATAATTCGTTACGACCTGTAAATCCGAAAGCCAAAATAAAATTACTGTTACGTAGATTATTGGGTATATTTTCTGTGGAGGTGATCAGAGAATCCGCCTTTTGTATAAATGAAAACCAATGTTGTCCGATGCCTCCTTCCTCCAGTGCACTAAGGATAGGATTATCGGCAGGCAGGTTCTGTATTGAATTCACTTCAAGAAAAAAAGGAGCAGAAACAGGTACTGCCTTATATATGTCCATATCCTTTAAAAAGGGAGTTTCTTCGGAGAAATACCACCAGGAGACACCAAAGGACAGGAGTAGAAAAATAATTGTTGCAATTATCAGGTTTCGTTTCATCTGTTTATCATTTATCATTTTAAGTAACAGATGAAACTCCCATAATTTTAATCATACCTGTTAATGGCATGATCTGTTATGGTCGTTTCATTACTCCGGAACGGGACACAAAACTACTAATTTGAACATTTAGGGCTGTACACTTTTCAGCATAGAAATGAAATGCTTCCTGTTAATAACTTATAATTGTTTGGCTACCTCCACTTCTATAAAAGCTTCTACGTGGTCACCAACCTTGATATCATTGAAGTTTTCGATATTCAGTCCGCATTCGTAGCCGTTTTTAACTTCTTTCACATCGTCTTTGAAACGTTTCAGGGATCCCAGGTTGCCTGTATAGATAACTATTCCATCGCGGATAATTCTGATTTTTGCATTCCGGGATATTTTTCCGTCTCTGACGATACAGCCGGCTACCGTACCTGCTTTAGTAACTTTAAATGTTTCCAGTACTTCGGCTGTTCCTGTAATTTCTTCTTTAATATCAGGAGACAGCATTCCTTCCATCGCTGCTTTGATTTCATTGATCGCGTCATAAATGATGGAATACAGCCGGATATCGATTTGTTCTTTTTCTGCAAGTTTTCTTGCATTGAGCGAAGGTCTGACCTGGAATCCAACCACAATAGCTTCGGAGGCAGCAGCTAGGAGGATATCTGATTCTGAAATCTGCCCCACGGCCTTATGTTTGATATTGACCTGAATTTCTTCGGTTGAAAGTTTGATCAGGGAGTCAGAAAGTGCTTCGATAGATCCGTCTACATCGCCTTTTACAATCAGGTTTAATTCCTGGAAGTTTCCGATGGCAATACGGCGGCCGATTTCATCAAGTGTAATATGTTTCTGTGAGCGGAGTCCCTGTTCACGGGCCAGTTGTTCCCGTTTATTGGCGATGTTTCGTGCTTCGCGCTCGTTTTCCATTACATGGAATTTATCACCTGCCTGGGGTGCTCCGTCAAGACCAAGTATGATGGCTGGTTCAGAAGGTCCGGCAGATTTAATTTTTTGATTCCGCTCGTTAAACATTGCCTTTATGTGTCCAAAATGCTGTCCGGCCAACAGAATGTCTCCTGCATTCAGGGAGCCGGTCTCAACCAACACGGTTGCCACATAACCTCTGCCACGGTCGAGTGTCGACTCGATTACTGTTCCCACTCCCCGGCGATTAGGATTGGCTTTTAGGTCCAGCATTTCTGCTTCCAGCAATACTTTTTCCATCAGCTCCTTAATCCCCTGGCCTTGTTTGGCAGATATGTCCTGCGACTGATATTTTCCACCCCAGTCTTCAACCAGGAAGTTCATATTGGCCAGCTCCTCCTTGATCCGGTCAATATTAGCTCCCGGTTTATCAATTTTATTGATGGCAAACACAATTGGAACACCTGCAGCTGTAGCGTGATTAATGGCTTCAACTGTTTGGGGCATCACGTTATCATCGGCAGCAATAATAATGATCGCTATATCGGTTACCTGTGCTCCACGGGCACGCATGGCTGTAAATGCTTCATGACCCGGAGTATCAAGGAAAGTGATATGACGGCCATCTTCCAGGGTGACGTGATAAGCACCAATGTGCTGTGTAATACCTCCTGCCTCACCTGCAATAACATTACTGTTACGGATATAGTCAAGTAGTGATGTTTTTCCGTGGTCAACGTGCCCCATCACAGTTACAATTGGAGGACGGGGTTTCAAATCTTCCTCCTCATCTTCTTCTGATCCTATGGTTTCCTGAAGATCGGCGCTGACAAATTCCACCTTGTATCCAAATTCTTCTGCAACAATGGAAAGGGTTTCAGCATCGAGCCGTTGATTAATGGAAACAAACAACCCAAGGTTCATGCACAGTGAAATAATTTCATTCACATTAACATCCATCATGTTGGCAAGCTCATTCACCGATACAAACTCCGTCGCCTTAAGGATTTTTTGCTGCTGAACATTTTTCTCGAGGTCAGCCTGCTTTCTTTCACTAACAGCTGCTCTTTTATCACGACGGTGTTTCGACCCTTTTGATTTGCCCTTCGAGGTTAACCGGGCCAGGGTATCTTTTATTTGCTTTTGAACTTCTTCTTCATTTACCTCTTTTTTGAGCAATACTTTTTTCTTTCTGCCTGTTGCTTTATTGTCTTTTTGTTCAGTTTTGGCATTGTCGCCACCCCTGTCTTCAAATTTTACTCTTCCCGTTTCTTTGATTCGTTTCCTTCTCTTTTTATGGGAAGCCGTATCTCCAGCATCTTTTTGTTTGGTGACCTTTTTATCGGGCAATTGAATTTTTCCTAAAACAGTAGGACCGGCAAGCTTTTCAACCCGCGCTTTTATGACGTCCTCCTCTTCCTTCTGTTTATTTACCTGTATTCCAGGTTTGCTTTTATCTTCTTTTCCTGAAATCCTGTTGTCAGAAATGGTTGCTGTTTTTTTCAAACGTCTTTCTTTTCTCTCTTTCTCACGTTCTTTCCGGGATTTTTTTGCCGGTCTGGTTTTTTGATTCAGGGAATCGAGGTCAATCTTCCCGACAACTTTCAGTTCTTCCATCCTGGGAATATCGGTTTCAATGATATTTTCTGAAATTTTTTCCGGCTCTTTTTCTGACTCAACTTCTGCAGGTTTTTCCGGTATTACAGGTTCTTCTGTTTCAATTTTTGCCTCTTCCTCGGTAACGGTTGGTTTTTCTTCTTCGTTAACTGGTGGTTCCTCTGCTTTTTGTTGAGGCATCTCCTGCACTTCTTCTTTGGGTGCGGGTATTTCAGCTTCCACCGGTTTTTCCTCCTGCAAAGGCAAATCATTTACCGGCTCAGGTTGAGGTTCTGGTTCTGTTTTTTTCGTCTCTTTCGGAACGGGTTTCTTGCCGCTGTCAAGATCAATTTTACCAACTACCTTAATTTTATTATCCTTAACCGGCTTTTCAATCTCCGGTTCTGCCGGTTTTTTCCTGACCGGTTCAGGTACAGGTATTTTTTTGGGTATAACGATTGGGATTTCTTCCTCCTCCTCTTCATCATCCTCTGCCTCTTCAAAAATTTCCTGAGGTTTGTCCTCAATGGAAATTACTTCCTGTTTCGGCCGGTGGCTTTTCAAAATAATCTTTTCCGATTCTTTCTTGAGGTTCAAATCGATTTTGTATTCTTTTTCAAGAAGGGCTACGGCTTCCTCTGAGATTTTTGTGTTTGGATTTGATTCAACATCAAATCCTTTTTTATGCAGAAAATCCACAATAGTGTGAATCCCCACATTGAACTCTCTTGCAAGTTTACTAAGCCTTATTGTCTTGCCTGTTGCCATATATAATTTTTCTTTTCTACCCCAATGTTTAAGGACTCTGCAAGTTTAATTAAAACAGATGTCAGTTGTAATTTTTTTGAATAAAAATTATTCAAATTCAGCTTTTAATACTTTTAATACATCATCAATCGTCTCTTCTTCCAGGTCGGTACGTTTTATTAACTCATTACGAGGAATGTTTAAAACATTTTTCGCTGTATCACAGCCAATTGCTTTAAGTGCATCAATCACCCAGCTCTCTATTTCGTCAGCAAATTCATCCAGGTTAACATCGTCATCGTCATGTTCCATTTCCCTGAATACATCAATTTCATATCCTGTCAGCTGGCTTGCAAGTCTGATGTTCAGTCCACCTTTCCCAATAGCCAATGAAACTTCCTCGGGTTTCAGGTATACTTCCGCTTTTTTCCCCGTTTCATTAATTTTTATATTGACTATTTTTGCCGGATTCAAAGCGCGTTTAATATACAGTTGTGTGTTGGAAGAATAGTTGATGACATCGATATTTTCGTTACGCAGTTCCCGCACAATCCCGTGAATCCGTGATCCTTTCATGCCTACGCAGGCTCCTACTGGATCCACTCTTTCGTCATACGATTCAACAGCAACCTTGGCGCGTTCCCCCGGAACCCTGACAATTTTTTTAATGGTGATAAGACCATCAAATATCTCTGGTATTTCAAGTTCAAAAAGCCGTTCAAGAAATGTCGGTGCAGTTCGTGATAAAATAATTAACGGATTGTTGTTACGTAGTTCTACTTTGTAAACAATAGCCCTCACCGTATCCCCTTTCCGGAAAAAATCCGAAGGAATCTGTTCTGACCGGGGCAGGATCAGCTCGTTTCCTTCATCGTCAATAACCAGAGCCTCTTTTTTCCATACCTGATATACCTCACCTGTCACAATTTCACCGATCTTATCCTTGTACTTGCCATATACATGGTCTTTCTCCAACTCCATAATTTTGCTGGCCAGGTTTTGCCGAAGATTTAAAATGGCCCGCCGGCCAAAATCAATCAATTTTACTTCGTCAGTTACCTCCTCACCCACCTCATAATCACTGTCAATTTTTCTGGCTTCCGACAGGGTTATCTGCAGGTTCGGATCCTCCAACATATCGTTTTCAACCACCGCACGGTTTCTCCATATTTCAAAATCACCCTTATCGATGTTGATAATCACATCGAAATTTTCATCTGTTCCATACTGTTTTATCAGTACACTCCGGAAAACATTCTCGAGTACACTCATCATAGTAACCCGGTCAATGTTCTTTAAGTCTTTGAACTCGGCAAAAGTATCGATAAGGCTAATATTTTCCATCGCTAATTTTTTATTTAAATGTTACAATAACTTTTGCGCTTTTTATTTCGCCATAGTTAAATTGATGTTCTTCAATAACCCGTTGTTTCTTTTTAAATCCTTCCACCTTTTTTTGTGTGGTTGTTTCCAATACGATCCTATCGGAAGTAACTTCCTTTAATAAACCGGAGTATTTCTCTCCTTCTACTGTCATCATTTCAATTTGCCTGCCTTTGTTTTTAAGGTACTGGTCCAGTACCCGAAAAGGCTCGGATAACCCGGGCGATGAAACCTGAAGCTCATAATCTTCTGTTTCCCTGTCCAGGTTTTTTTCCAGAAACCGACTCATGTCAACACATTTGTCAATGGTAATCCCGTCAAAACTGTCAATAAGTACCTTGATCACATTCGAAGCACTTACATGAACATCAACCAGGAACATCCCTTTACTGAGCTGCTCTTTAACCATTTCCTCTATGTCTGACCTTTTTACCATTATTTTCCAGTAACAAAATAGGGAACCTTAGGTCCCCTAATTCAGGTTTTCTGAAAATCTGCGCAAAAATAGCAAATTCTTCCGGAATTACAAAAAAAAAGAATATGGATAAATGCCTTAATTCGAATTAATTAAACTTTTGTATTTTTAGCCTTTCAAGTAATACAAACAAAGTGACCGAATATTTTATTAACAAAAAGAAAATCATAAATGATCCGGTTTTTGGAATTATTCATCTCCAATCGGAGCTAGTCTTTGATTTAATTGAACATCCTTACATGCAACGATTAAGGCGGATCAAACAGTTGGGATTATCTTACCTGGTTTATCCCGGAGCAAACCATACCCGTTTTGAACACGCCATAGGCACCAGCCATCTCATGCGTCAGGCTATTTCCGTTTTGCGAATGAAAGGTCATGAAATAACCGATGACGAAGCCGATGCTGTTACTCTTGCCATTCTACTCCATGATATCGGACATGCACCATTCTCTCACGCGCTGGAAAATTCACTGGTAAAAATATCGCATGAGAAAATTTCTTTATGGATGATGAGTGAGTTAAACCGTCAGTTTAACGGGAAGCTTCAACTGGCGATCGAAATATTCAAAAATCAGTATAAAAAACAATTCCTGCACCAGCTTGTTGCCAGTCAGCTCGATATGGACCGTCTCGATTACCTGAGTCGCGATAGTTTTTTTACCGGCGTAGCTGAAGGAATTGTTGGAATCGATCGGATTATTAAAATGCTTACCGTATGGAACGATCAGCTGGCAGTCGATTATAAGGGGATTTATTCTATAGAGAAATTTCTGATTGCCCGACGACTGATGTACTGGCAGGTATATTTTCATAAAACTGTCGTTTCTGCCGAACTGTTGCTTATTCATGTACTGAAACGAGCAAGAGAGATTTCAGCCCTGGGCATGGATTTGTTTCAAACTCATGCCCTTGAAATTTTTATGAAAAACCAGTATTTAGAACAGGACTTCTTCGAAAACCGTCAGGTAGATGGGAAGAATATACTTGACTGGTTTGCTCTGCTTGATGATAATGATATTTTAACTTCAGTTAAAGAATGGCAAACACATGCCGATCCCATCCTTTCAAACCTTGCAAAATGCCTGATAAACAGAAAACTTTTTCGGATTAAAATTTTTGACCGACCTGTATCCGGCCTCTGGAAGGAGAAAATGTTAAAACTCATCACTGCAAAAATTACAAATGATCGTATCCTTGCACCCTATTTTCTTATAACAGGTGAAATTACAAATAATGCCTATAACAGTCATACCGAAAATATAAAAATGCTTTTAAAGGATGGAACAGTGAAAGACTTAAGCAGGGCTTCCGATATTAACCTGTCGGTATTAACCAAAACTGTTCGCAAATATTATGCATGTTATCCAAAAGAATTGGACATTAATTAGTTTAAAACTATATTTGCATCGCAAAAATTATTGATGAATGGAATTTAGTGCGCAAAACATTGCTTCACTGTTGAAGGGTGAAGTAGTTGGTGATGGTGAGGTTAAAGTTTCTGGCGTATCGAAAATTGAAGAGGGGAAACCCGGAACTCTGACTTTCCTGTCTAATCCGAAATACGAGAATTATATATACAGCACCCAGGCTTCCATTGTTTTGGTTAATAAAGATTTTGAACCAAAATCTGTGGTGAATGCAACGCTTGTAAAAGTGGACGATGCTTATCAGTCTCTCGCCGTTTTACTTGATTTCTATGAACAAAATAAATCGGGTTATCGGAAAGGAATTGAAAATCCTGTTTCCATCGATCCTAGTGCCAGTCTGGGGCAAAATATCTATGTTGGTGCTTTTACCAGTATCGGCAGGAATGTAAAAATCGGGGATGATGTAAAAATTTTCCCCCAGGTTTTCATTGGTGATCATGTAACCATCGGGAACCATTGTATTCTTTACTCCGGGGTGCGGATTTACGATGACTCCGTAATTGGCAGCCATTGTATCTTTCATTCAGGAGCGGTTATAGGATCTGATGGTTTTGGTTTTGCTCCGCAGGCTGATGGAATCTACAAGAAAATTCCACAGATCGGGAACGTGGTGATTGAGGATCATGTAGAGATTGGTGCAAACACTACGGTTGACTGCGGCACATTTGGTTCAACAATTATCAGGAATGGAGCCAAAATTGATAACCTGGTGCAGATTGCACATAATTGTGAAATTGGTGCAAATACTGTAATTGCCGGTCAAACTGGGATGGCAGGTTCTACAAAAGTGGGGAAAAATTGCCGGTTTGCCGGACAAGTTGGCCTTGCCGGCCACCTTACAATTGGTGATAATGTACAAATTGGTGCTCAATCAGGTGTCAGTAAATCAATCAAAGACAACGAGATTGTATTGTCATCTCCTGCAGTGAATTATAAAGATGCTTTAAAAACCTATACAATAATAAGAAACCTGCCAAAACTTCGTGAAGAGGTCATTCATCTTCAAAAAGATGTTGAATCCTTAAAAAGGATTACCTCATCAGATTCAAAGTAAATATTAAGTATGGTAAAACAAAAAACATTAACAAACCCGTTCGTCATTGCAGGGAGGGGCTTGCACACCGGTGTGGATGTTACCATGACATTTCTGCCTGCTCCGGAAAATCATGGGTTCAAGTTTAAACGGGTCGATCTGGAAAATGCTCCGGTTATTGATGCTGATGTTGATTTGGTTATCGACACCTCACGGGGTACCCTACTCGAAAAAAACGGAGCACGTATCGGTACTATTGAACATGCCCTTGCTGCATTGACCGGGATGGACCTGGATAATGTCCTGATAGAAGTGAATAATGAGGAGGCTCCTATCATGGACGGAAGCTCCAGGTTTTTTGTGGAAGCCATCGAAAAAGCTGGAATTACTGAACAGGAAGCTGAACGTGAATATTTCGAGATAAAAGAAAAAATTGAAATATACGACGAGAAATCGGGTGCGCATATTATTGCTCTGCCCGACGATGATTATCGGTTGAATGTGATGATTTCCTTTAAGTCAAGGGTGCTCAACAACCAGTTTGCAACCCTCGATTCAATCAGTGATTTTAAAAACGAGATAGCCTATTGCCGGACGTTTGTATTCCTGCACGAGTTGGAGTATCTGTTAAATAATAACCTCATCAAGGGAGGCGACCTGAAAAGCGCTATTGTGATCATTGATAAGGAAGTGACACAGAAAGAACTCAACAGGCTTGCCGATCTTTTCCACCACAACCGTGTGACCGTTAAACCACAAGGTATCCTGAACAACCTCGACCTGCACTTCGATAATGAATGTGCACGACATAAACTGCTCGATGTTATCGGAGACCTGGTCCTTTGTGGTAAGCGGATTAAAGGCCGGATCATTGCTTCAAAACCCGGACACCGACCCAATACAATTTTTGCCAAAGCACTGAAAAATGCCTGGAAAGAAATGCAGTCGGTAGCTCCCGAATACAACCCGGATGCTACCCCTGTTCTCGATACTATACAAATTAAAGAGTACCTGCCCCATCGATATCCATTCCTCCTGGTGGATAAAATTATTTCAATGAATAGCAAAGAGGTTGTCGGAGTGAAAAATGTAACCCATAATGAACCATTTTTTCAGGGACACTTCCCCAATGAGCCGGTCATGCCCGGTGTACTTCTCATTGAGGCTATGGCACAAACCGGAGGATTACTCGTGCTCTATAAGCTTAAAGAGAAATTTTCTACCTATTTCATTCGGGTGGATAACGTGAAGTTCAGACGAAAAGTAGTACCCGGTGATACCCTCATTTTTAAAGTCAGTCTGAGTTCTCCAATCCGAAGGGGAATTGCTACTATGAAAGGTGTTACTTATGTGGGAAGTAAAATCGTTGCTGAAGGCGAATTTATGGCCCAAATCGTTAAACAATAATTATTAACTATCACTGATGAAACGACCATGACAAATTATGCCACAAAGAAACGTGATAAAAATTATGGGAGTTTCAACGAAATGGATGACGAATGACGTGTTCGTTCCAACAAAATACGCTTATATATTCTGCCGAACACCATTAATATAAACGGTGGAGGGAGGCAAATACTTTTAAACTGAGCGAGAATATTGAAGCAAATACTATAGATAATAAGTAATTTTAATGAGATGAAACAACCATTAGCTTATGTCCATCCTGATGCAAAAGTAGCCGATAATGTAGTTATTGAGCCATTTGTATCCATCGACAGGGATGTTGTTATTGGCGAAGGAACCCATATCGGTTCCAGTGTGACCATACTCTCAGGAACCCGCATTGGAAAAAATTGCAATATATTTCCCGGAGCTGTTCTTGGTGGCGCACCTCAGGACCTGAAGTTCAAAGGAGAATACACTACCGTTGAAATTGGTGATAATAACACTATTCGTGAATATGTGACCATAAACAGGGGAACTGCTTCCAAAGGGAAAACTGTAATCGGTAACAACAACCTGATCATGGCTTATGTACATATTGCCCACGACTGTGTTGTGGGGAATCATATCATCCTGGGTAATAATACACAGCTGGCCGGAGAGGTGATCATTGACGACTGGGCTATTATTTCCGGCATGACCGGTGTGCATCAGTTTAGTCATGTTGGCTCTCATGTGATGATCGCCGGTGGTTCCCTCGTGCGGAAAGATGTTCCTCCTTATATTAAGGCAGGCCGCGAACCTTTGTCATACGTGGGAATTAATTCTATCGGATTGAGAAGGAGGAATTATAGTAACGATAAAATCAGAGAAATCCAGGATATTTACCGGTATATCTATCAAAAAGGGCTGAATACAGCCCAGGCTGTCGAAATTATTGAAGCAGAAATGCCCGCAAGCCAGGAGAGAGATGAAGTGTTGCTGTTTGTCAAAGATTCAAAACGGGGAATCATCAGGGGATATTATCCTGACTAGTTTTCGTTATTGCTTTGGTTGGCGCCAGTGGGAAGTGAAGAAGATCCCGCAACAGTCAGGTCTCATTTCTTTTTCCTACGAATTTTATTCGAACCCTGCTGTAAATTGATTTCTGATTTCCATCAGATTCGAGGAAATGCCTACTTTATAGATGTGAGGACTGATGAACCGTTTGTGTTCCTCCGGAAGTTTTTCTGACCGGTTGATCAGGTATTGGTGAATTTCACCGGGTGTTTTGGTCTTCAAAACCACCTGGCCATTCTTTACAACCGGATGCAACAGGGGTTCCTTTTTAAGCATGTTTATCCGGGTTCTTTTTTCTGAATATACAGGGTGAAAGATGGTTTCAGCTTCTTCCGGATTCTCGTCCTGAAGAAGGATGGCATCTCTGAAAAACATACCATTGTTGTCGTAACATCTGTATACCTGCTTTTTACCGGGGAGAGTCATTTTTTCGGTGTTTTCTGAGAACTTCATCCTTGGGGTACCGTTTATTTCACACAATTTATACACCCCATCAAGTGCAGCATCTGCCTTGCCGGTTACCAACTCTGTGCCAACCCCGAACGAATCAATAGGGGCATGCTGATCTTTTAACAGGCTGTTTATAACATATTCATTCAGCTGATTGGATGCAATGATCTGTATATAATTCAATCCGGCATCATCAAGCATTTTTCGGGCTTTTTTGCTCAGGTAAGCGAGGTCTCCGCTGTCAAGCCGTACTGCCTGCATCCGATTGCCTGCTTTCTCCATCTCCTTCGCAACAACAATAGCGTTTGGAATCCCCGACTTTAGGGTGTTATAGGTATCCACTAACAAGACTGTGTTTTCAGGATGCACTTTGGCATACGCCCTGAAGGCATCGATCTCATTAGAAAAGCTTTGTATCCAGGAGTGTGCCTGAGTACCGGAAACCGGTAGATGATAGCTTTTCCCTGCCATAACGTTGGAGGTGGATGAAGCTCCTCCTATGGCCGAGGCACGACTTGCATGCAAAGCACCTGTTCCCTGTGCCCTGCGAAGGCCAAACTCAGCATAGGTTTTATCACCTGCCACCATTTTGATGCGAAACGATTTGGTGGCAATCAACGACTGGAAGTTCAATATGTTTAATAACAAGCTTTCTATCAGCTGGCATTCTAAAATATTCCCTTCTACCTGGACAACCGGTTCGTTTGGGAACATGATCTCCCCCTCATGAACACTTAAAATATTCCCTGAAAAACGAAATCCTTCCAGGAACTGAAGAAATATATTGTTAAATCCTTGATCTTTAAGGTATTGAATATCTGATTCGCTAAAGGTAAAAGAGGAAAGTACTTCTAAAAAGCTTTGTAATCCTGCAAAAACGGTAAATCCTCCATGGAAAGGGTTAGTTCGAAAGAAGTAGTTGAATGCTGCAGGTTCATCTTTTTTTTCACAAAAGAAATACCCCTGAGCCATGGTTAGTTCATATAAATCGGTATATAGTCCCCAATGATTTGTTGGTAATGACATCATCATGTAGAAAACAGGTTTTTAAGAGTCGATTTGGTTCCAGTCATCCCTACCCCTATTGTTCGAATTGATTAGTCCCGGTCGAGAAAAATGGTCTGCTCTCTGTTTGGTCCAACTGATGCGATGGTAACAGGAATACCTGTTTCATCTTCAATAAAACTGATATAATTATTCAGTTCTTCAGGGAACGCGTGCTGGTTTTTGATATTCGTTAAGTTGGTTTCCCAGCCGGGTAATTCCACGTAAACGGGTTTGATATTATCGGTCAACTCGAAAGGAAAATTTTCAACCACCTCTCCGTCGATTTCATATCCGACACAGATCTTCAGGATTTCAAAAGAGTCCAGTACGTCGGCTTTCATCATGATCATCTCAGATACTCCGTTGAGCATCAGTGAGTATTTCAGTGCTACCAGGTCCAGCCAGCCACACCGCCTGGGTCTGCCGGTTGTTGATCCGTATTCATTTCCAGCCTTTCGCAGTTTGTCCCCGGTTTCGTCCATCAGCTCTGTGGGGAAAGGTCCCATCCCTACGCGGGTACAGTAGGCTTTGAAAATGCCAAATACTCTTCCTATTTTTTGAGGCGCCAGACCAAGTCCTGTACAAGCTCCCGCACATATTGTATTTGAGCTGGTCACAAACGGATAAGATCCAAAGTCGATATCTAAAAGTGTCCCCTGCGCTCCTTCAGCCAGTACAGACTTGTTTTTCTTTAACAAATCGTTGATAAAATGTTCTGTATCAATAATTTGAAAGGATTTTAATACTTCTATTCCTTCAAACCATTCCTGTTCATATTCAGGCAGCATTTGGCTGAAGTCGTAGTGAAAGAATTCTGAAAGAAGAGATTTGTGGTTTTCAATCCTCTCCTTGTATTTCACATCGAATTGATGAAGCAGGTCACCTACGCGTAACCCTTCCCGGCCAATTTTGTCTTTATAGGTAGGTCCAATTCCTTTTAGGGTGGATCCAATTTTTTTTGTTCCCTTGTTTTGTTCAGAAGCAGCATCCAGCAATCGGTGCGTGGGTAATATCAGGTGTGCTTTTTTAGAAATATACAGGTTTTTTGAAAGCTCAACACCAATTTTTTTCAGTCCTTCAATTTCTTTCCTGAAAATGATGGGGTCAATCACTACCCCGTTCCCAATAATGTTGATTTTGTTTTCCCGGAAGATACCCGAAGGAATAGTGTGTAGAACTTGTTTTATGTGATTGAATTCCAGCGTATGACCAGCATTGGGGCCTCCCTGAAAACGGGCAATTACATCGTATTCGGGGGTCAGCACATCCACAACTTTTCCCTTACCTTCGTCTCCCCACTGAAGGCCTAACAGTACATCAACTTTCATTTCTTGCTTGACTTATATTATACAACAGAAACCGTGAAAATAAATCCTTGAGGAATATCTTTTCACGGCGTATTTTTTCGTTTTAAAGTTAAGAATATTTTTGTTGGCTTCACAAGAATAATCAGGAATTACAAATCATTTTATAAAAGATTAATGTAACCTATTTATTCCTTGATCATTTTCTGTCCATAGATATAAAGGGTATGATGTGAAAGTTGAAAATTATTTTTCAGACAGGCGTCCTCAATGATTTCACGTATCCTTTGGTCATAAAACTCCATGACCTTGCCACTGACCGTATCGATGAGGTGATCGTGTTGCATGGTGGCAAAAGCTTTTTCAAACTGGGCTAAATTTTTCCCAAACCGGTGCTTGATAACCAGTTTGCATTCAACCAGTAACTCAATGGTGTTGTATAGGGTTGCACGACTTACCCGGTATTTTTTATTCTTCATTGAAATATATAATGATTCAATGTCGAAGTGACCTTCACGTGAATATATTTCATCGAGAATGGCAAATCTCTCCGGAGTTTTTCTGTGCCCGTTTTTTTCCAGGTATTCAGTAAACAGATTTCTTACAGTTTCCCTGGTTTTATGGCTATTCATTTTTAAACCCGTTTTAAATAAGATTCAAAAATAGAAATAATTTTTGATTATTAAGAATCATTACAAATTAATCGTTCAGGTTTTCATCGCGTGAAACGCGTTCGATACCTTTAATTTTCTCCAGGCCTGCGATCAGGTGTATCAGGTCGTCGGTATTGTGCACATAAAGAAAGAGATCGCCTTCGAAAATTCCTTCGTGGGTATCGATTTTTACAGATCGCATATTTACGTTGTACTGTTTTGAAATGATATTGGTCACCTCATTCAGGATGCCCAGCCGGTCTATTCCTTCAAGGCGCAACCGGATTAAATAGGATTGTTTTTTGAAGCGGGTCCATTCGGCGGCAATGATCCGGTTTCCGTGGCTTGAAAGGAATTTTTCCACCTCCTTACAACCGGTTTTGTGAATGATCACATGGTCATCTGTACTGAGGTAGCCGATAACCTTGTCGCCAGGAATAGGGTGGCAGCATTTGGCCAGTGAGTAGGTGACATTATCCTGGGCCTCTTTCAGTAAAAAGGGTTTTTTTGTGTCAATTTTTTGATTCTTGGATTCAGAAAATTCACTCTCTTCCTTTTTCTTACGGCTGAAGGTAATATTCCAATACTTCACCAGCTTGTTGGGTGATTTTTTCCCGAGAATCTCCTCCAGGTTTTCAAGTTCTAAAAATCCCATTCCAACCTCGGAATAGAGTTGTTCCTTGTTGTTTAAATTAAAGTGGGCGATAATTTTTTTTAGATTATTGGATGTGATAGGTGCTTTAATGTTTCTCAGGGCATCCTCCACCAAATCTTTACCCTTATCGACATGTTTTTTCTTTTCCAGCTTAAATGCATCTTTTATTTTAGATCTTGCTTTTGCAGTAGTGGCAAACTTCAGCCATTCCATTTTGGGTACCTGCTTTTCTGAGGTGAGGATTTCAATCTGGTCTCCATTTTCGAGTATATGGCTAATCGGCACCAGTTTAAAATTAATTTTTGCTCCAATACACTTATTGCCCAGGTCGGTATGTATTTCATAAGCCAAATCGATAACCGTTGATCCTTGTGGAAGGGATACCATATCGCCCTTGGGAGTAAACAGGTTAATTTCGGCTGCGTATAAATTCAATTTGAAATCGTCGAGAAATTCAAAAGCATCAGAATCGGGATTTCTCAAGTGATCGCGAATCCGTTCTATCCATGTTTCCAATTCACTTTCAAAGGTGCTGATATCTTTATAGCGATAGTGGGAGGCAAATCCACGCTCGGCAATCTCGTCCATCCGTTCAGTACGTATCTGCACTTCCACCCATTTGCCCTGCGGCCCCATCACGGTAACATGAAGCGATTCGTAGCCATTTGCTTTTGGCATGGTGATCCAGTCGCGAATACGATCGGGGCGAGGTTTGTAAATGTCGGTTACCAATGAAAGAACATCGAAGCATTGGCGCTTTTCTGAAATGCCAGGTTTGGCTTTGATGATTATCCGTACTGCCAGAATATCATAGATCTCATTGAATGTAACCCCCTTTTTTTGCATCTTTTGCCAGATTGACCAGGTTGATTTCAGCCGGTAAGCAACTGAACTGTCAATTTTTTCAATTTCCAGCTTTTCTTTTACCGGACGGATAAACTCGTTCACCAGGTAGTTACGTTTTTCTTCCTGGTTATGCAGCATGTATAATATTTTCTTGTATTCGTCAGGGTGCTTATATTTAAAACTCAGGTCTTCCAATTCACTTTTAATAGCATAAAGACCTAACCGGTGAGCCAGGGGTACATATAAAAACAAGGTTTCTCCGGCGATTTTGATTTTTTTGTGGGGGGGCATGGAATCCAGCGTTTGCATATTATGCAGGCGGTCGGCAATTTTTATCAGAATAACCCGGACATCATCCGATAGGGTCATGAGCATCTTTTTGAGAGTCAGTGCCTGACGGGAATCAAAATCGCCCGAGAGCTTAGTCAGTCCGTCAACAATACGTGCCACTTTTGTTCCAAACATATTCTCAATGTCGTTGATGGAGTATTCCGTATCTTCAACAACATCATGCAATATGGCTGCACAGATGGTGGTGGCCCCCAGGCCCATGTCTTTGGCAACAATCCGTGCGACTGCTATAGGATGGATAATATAGGGTTCTCCCGATTTCCGTTTAATCCCGTCATGCGCAGCATTGGCGAATCGAAATGCTTTTTCAATCCGCATTAACCGCTCACTGTCAAACTTATCCTGAATCACTTTCAGAAAATCCTGGTACCGGTCTTCAATTTGCCTGATTTCAGCTTTGTTAAAATGCTGCACGTTCTTGATCTTTATATTCTTACTCTTTTTCTGATGATCCACGCATTCTTATCCGAAAGATGCTGCCAAATCAAATACCGGGGGAAATATAACGTATTTTTTTCATTCTTCTCCAAATAAATTCTTTTCCACGCTTTCACAAATAATATGCCCGATTACCAGGTGAATTTCTTGTATTCGGGCTACATTAACCGATGGAATTTTTAGTGTGAAATCAGCATGAGATGCCAATAGTCCTCCTGTTTTACCTGTAAGCGCAATGGTCGTTAAGCCGTTTTTACTTGCTGCCTGAAATGCTTCAATTATATTTTTCGATTCTCCGGATGTGGACATGCCTAAGAGGATATCGCCTTTCCGGCAGAATCCTTCAATGTACCGGGCGTATGCTTTGGAGAATGAATAATCATTGGATACAGCCGTGATAAAAGAAGAATTGACATGGCATGCTTCAGCGGGCAAAGGAGTTCGGTTTAACCTGAATTTTCCTGAAAGCTCAGCTGCCAGATGCTGTGCCTCTGCTGCACTTCCCCCATTGCCACAAAAAACAACCTTATTCCCGGTACGGTATGCATCAGTGATTAATGCAATTACTTTTTGAATGGCCTGCAGCAGCTGATGATCTTGTAAAATCGTATGGGTCAATTCCGATACCTCCGTAATCATTCTTTTGATGTCATCCATTTTGAAGCTTATTGGTTAGTTCATAAATTGTTTCTGTCATTCTTTCCCATTTAAAACGTTCCTTTTCCAGAATAACGTTTTGGGTGAATTCATATTCACGTTCCTGATCAAAAAAATCCTTCAGGGCATTTCTGATTTCTATTGCTTCAGTTTTGACTACATATCCGGCTTTCCCGTGCTGAATAATTTCAGCCAGACCTCCAACATCAGTAACAAGCATGGGTTTGTTAAAATGGTATCCGATTTGTGTGACTCCGCTTTGAGTGGCTGATTTATAGGGTTGTGCAACAATATCTGCTGCATTGAAATAATTTTCAACCTCTGCATTGGGAATGTAATCTGTTTTTAAAATCACCTGGTCAGCCAGCTTATAATTTTCTATCAGTTGCAGGTATTTTGATTCATCGCTATAAAATTCTCCGGCGACGATCAGCCTGATGTTCATTTTCCTGAAATAGGGGTCTGAAAATGCTTCAAGAAGAAGATCCAGCCCTTTATAGTCCCGGATGAAACCGAAAAAGAGTATATATCTGAAGCGGGGGTCCAGCAGAAGCTTCTTTAACGCCTTTTCGCGGGGTTCAATTTTTCCGTAATGATCATAAATGGGATGAGGTGTGAATTTTTTGGGTTTATTCTTGTCAAACAGCGTCAGATTATTTAATACACTTTTCGACATGGCAATAAACCCATCCACATGGTGAATAAAATACCGGCTTAAGAATTTGTCCCCGGGTCTGTTTTCATGAGGAATTATATTGTCAACAAGAGCAATAATTTTCGTGTGGTTATTTTTTTTAATTTCTCGGCAGATGGTTCCAAGGCTCATGCCCATGAATGGGATCCAAAACCTGACGAGAAGTATATCTGGCATGGATCGTCTTATTTTTTTCCCTGTTTTAAGCCAGTTGAACGGATTAATGGAGTTTACTTCACGGGTTATAGGGAAATCGAATCTGGCTGTATCGTTTGAGAATTGCGATTTGCCGGGAAACAGAAGAGCAGGGTATTGTAACGTGAATGAAATGATATTTACTTCGTGACCTTCCTGTAGAAGTTGAACAGCAAGCCTTTCATTCAGCGCGGCAATTCCCCCCCTGAACGGGTGAGCAGGACCAAGAATTGTAATCTTCATCGAATAGTTGTTAATAATTGCTTCACTGCAAATTTATCAATCGGGAAGGACAATTCATCTATTTTCAGGTTTTTTAATTGAACCCATCTGAAACTTTGATTCCCATTTTTCATCTCTTTAAAATCGAATGGTTGTTCTGAGATGGTAAACTTTACAGGGTATTTGAGTGTGGCGAGGTAGTAGATACTGATCAATTGATGATTTTCAAAAAAAGAGGCTTGCTGAAAAAAATCTGTTGTGTAAAAATGTCGAATATTTTCAATTTCCTGGCCATTACATTCTTCCCTGAATTCGCGGCGCAGACAATCGATTGTTCCCTCGCCATATTCCAATCCACCACCTGGAAACTTTGTCATTTTTCTGTCCACCTGGAATTCATCGGTTATTAATACCTCATGGTATTCATTGAGTATGATTCCATATACCCGAAGAATAAATTGTCCTTGTTTTTCTTTCATCTGAATCGAATTGTTAATTTTTTAAGGTATTTCCCTCACTCCATATTTGTTATTCATTTATCGTTTTTTATATTTTGTTCGATAAAATGAATGAGTTGTATGATATCCTGGGGGTGAAACCAGGTGAGTTCCTTATCTTTTCTGAACCAGGTAAGCTGTTTACGTGCATAACGCCTGGTATTTCGTTTGATTAACCGGATGGCTTCATCTTTGGAAATTATTCCTCCGAAAAAGTTGAAGAACTCCTGGTATCCCACTGTATTTAATGCATTTAAGTGTTGGAATGGATAATGCCTGAGTGCCTCTTCCTCCAGTCCCGTCTGCAGCATTTGATCGACCCGCTGGTTTATCCGGTTATGGATGTCGGAACGGTCACAGGTCAATCCCGTTTTCAGTATTGAAAAGGGTCGTTTTTGGGGTTTTGAGGAGAGAAACGAGGAATAAGGCTTTCCGGTTTGCAGGCAAATCTCAAGCGCATGAAGAATCCGGGCTGGATTCTTTAGGTCGGCTTTGGAATAATAGGCAGGATCAAGGCGTTTTAATTGCATGCGTAAGCTTTCAATTCCTTCTTTTTCAAGTCTCCCCTTCAGGATTTGCCTGAGTTCGACATCCACATCGGGCATAGCATCAATCCCGTAACACACCGCATCCAGATAAAGCATCGAACCTCCGGTCATGACTACAGTCTCATATTTTTGAAAGAGCTGTTCCAGGAGTTGGAGTGCTTCGGATTCATACCTGCTGGCATTGTACGTGTCGAAAATAGAATGAGTATGAATAAAATGATGTTTGACTTTGGCCAGTTCTTTAGCCGATGGTACCGCTGTTCCAATGGACAACTCACGATAGATCTGCCGCGAATCAGCAGAAACAATTTCTGTTTGAAAATGTGTAGCCAGCTGAATGGCTGCTCCTGTTTTCCCTATCGCAGTGGGCCCCGTTACAATGATCAGGTTTTTTGCCATGAACCGAATTTTAATACGCAAAGTAAAAGCAAAAAAAAGACTGCTCAAAATGAATTGAACAGTCTTGTAATTTTGGTTTAACTGATGAGAAGATTCAGAAATCTTCCATTTCACCGTAAAGTTTTGCGTAATCGTCTAAAATTCCAAAATCCATCAAAACCTCTTCTTCCTGAAGATCGGTAGCCTCCTGTACATCGGACAATTCCTCCAAAACCTGTACGGGTGAGTCACCCTGCTTCAAAGTGACGTACGGTTCTTTGAGATTTTTTTCCATAATTACTTCAGTTAATTCTATATAAAATGATTTTTTATCCAAAATTTTTTATACGTTCATCATAAATGTATGATCCTCATTAATTTCCACTTCAATATAACAATGCCTGAGCTCAGGCGAGATGATTTTTCCCTGATAAATCACCTCTAAATTCCATGTCAAATTTATAAACCTTTTCATTCAAAAAGCAAGACCGGAATTTGAAATTTGTTAGAAATAATCTATCGTTAATTTTTAATTTGAAAATATTCTCCTTTGATTTGGGAGTCAATAGTTTGATTCATAGTGATTTTTGTGAAAGTTATTTTTTGGTCTGACGAATTTTCTGCCTGTTTTTCTGCGGGCATAAAAAATGTTAAAAAAGATTAACCTTTGGAAATATTTGAACAATTGCGTCTCCTGTTCATTATTTTTCCTCTCCATCTCCCATCCCAATTTTCGGGGTGTAATATATTTATGTTTCTCCTGACTAATGAAGTGAATTTATTTGCAGAATGTATCTGAATTGTTGAATCATCTTCCATGCTAAAGGCTACTTTATTTGCTGAGAATCTGAGAATTGCATTGCAGTCAATTCGGGTTAACCTACTTCGTTCGGTGCTTACTGTTCTGATCATAGCTGTAGGTATAACAGCTTTGATCGGCATTCTTACTGCCATTGACTCCATCAAGAATTCCATAACCCGGGAGTTTACTTTCATGGGGGCGAATACATTTTCCATCACCAGTCGTGGAATGCAGGTACAAGTCGGGAACAACCGGTACCGGACAAAGAATTATTCCTATATCTCATATTATGAGGCAAAATCTTTTAAAGAACAGTATGATTTTCCTGCCATTAGTTCCATCTCTGTGACTGCCTCGGGAAGTGCGACCATCAAGTATGGGTCGGAAAAAACCAATCCGAATGTTCAGGTGAGAGGTATTGATGAGAGTTATTTACAAACTGCCGGATTTGAAATTGACAGGGGCCGGGGATTTACTGAAGTAGAACTTGCAGATGGAAGACCTGTTGTTTTGTTGGGTAGTGATTTGGTAAAACGGCTTTTTAAACAGGGAGAAGAGCCGTTAGAAAAAATGATCCATATTGGAAGCGGAAAGTATCGGGTGATTGGTGTTTTGAAAACCAAAGGAAGTGGAATGGGCATCAGCAACGACCTGATCTGTTTTATTCCGTACACCAATACCCGGAATTATTTTGCCCGGCCGAATATGAATTTTAGTGTTCAGGTGATGGTTGACCGACCGGAGATGATTGATATAGCTGCCGGACAGGCAGAAGCGATATTCAGAATTGTGCGTGGACTTCATCCTCTCGATGAATCTGATTTTAATATCGAAAAAAGTGATAACCTGGTAAATATTTTACTCGATAATATTCGGAATATTACTCTCGTGGCCACCATCATCGGGATGATTACCCTTTTTGGTGCTGCAGTCGGTTTAATGAATATCATGCTGGTGTCCGTTACTGAGCGTACACGTGAAATAGGTATCAGAAAAACCGTTGGAGCAACAAGCCGGGTGATCCGGCAACAATTTTTTATTGAAGCTGTTGTCATTGGGCAAATCGGAGGTGCTGTGGGTATTGTTACCGGAATATTATTGGGGAACATGGTCTCCATATTGATTGGCTCAGTGTTTATTATCCCATGGATGTGGATTTTAATGGGTGTGGGAGTATGCTTCCTGGTCGGTATCGTATCCGGTTACTACCCTGCCCGGAAGGCTGCACAGCTTGATCCGATTGAATCGCTGAGATATGAATAATGAAATCCGCAAATTTAATTTTTTTTCATTCGTCGGAAATTGATAGTTTTGCCAAAATGGGGCGAAAGCAAACGAGAATAATTAATGACGAATGCTGTCGAACACCAATAGAATAAACGATGTAGTGAGGCAAATTTTTTTGAAGTAAATAATTGTAATGAGATGAAATTAACCCGATTAAATATTAATTGTCGAAATCAGGTGTTCTGTGCCCTTCTGTTCATGGTGGTTGCTATGGCATGTGGTCCTTCGGATGAAGAAAAGGCACGGCTGAAAATGCAACAGGCACAGGCACACCTGCAGAAAAGTGATACGCTGTCGGCACTCCTTCACCTCGACAGCATTCCTTTGCTTTTTCCAAAAGCTGTCTATACGATAAATGCCGCAAAAAACCTTGCCTCCGATATACAATTCGATCTGCTTTACCGGAAGGAGGTTGAACTTGATTCACTGAAGGTGAAAATTCAGGAATTGGAGAAACCTTTTACAAAAGAAAAAACAGAGTATGACAGGTATGCACGATATATACATACCCGTCAAAATTTTGAACGCTCCTGGGATCGCTCATTTATACAAGTTCAGCTCGATGAGCGCGGAGAACTGTTTATGATTAGCAATTACTACGGGGAGAAATGGCTTAACCATCATTCAATACGTGTATACGACAAAGATTTGGATGCCAAAACTGAAGTTGTTCCTGTTGGCAACCCCGATAATCACCGTAGTGATTTCATGGAAAAGAAATGGGAAAAGGTCAGTTTCCGTAATGGAAAAGATAATGGCGTTATGGAGTTTATAGCACAACATGACAACCGAAATTTAAAAGCTGTGTTTATTGGAGACGAATATTACTACATCGTGCTTGAAACATACGACAAACAGGCAGTGAAAGATGCACTGGCTCTTTCCCGGGCGTTACAACAGAAAATCAGACTTGAACTTGAAGTCAGTGCTCTGAAAAACAACAAGAAATAGATTCAATCCACTAACCGGTTGTTGAAAATTAAAATTGCTCCAATTTTGACTGAATTGCTTTTGCCGTTTGCAATGCAAAAGCAAAGTTTTCCAGATGGGTGCTGCATGATTTCTTTTGTAAAATGGCGCGGATAAATGAATCGGTTTCATTTTTCTCGACAGAAGAGGATAAGTCGAGGGGAGCATGATTGGAGAATGCTGTTCCTTTTAAGATGTCAAAGAAAGCAAATTGATTGTGTGCGTATGCACTTATCTTGAATTCATTCACCTGGCTTCTCTTTCCAAAATTGAACTCGACCATCAGGCCATTGCTGAATTCAACCTGTACATGATTAAATGTGCTGCCTGCCGGCTCAGAACGAAATGAAACAGCTCCGAACTTTTTTAACTTGCTCCCGCTCATGTCTTTCAACATGAGAAGAAAAGGTACTAGCATATGGGTATCCTGGATCTCCTGATTTGAATAGGTGACCGATAAATATGACGGTTTTTTCAGGTTTTGATTCAACCACTGCAGAGCTGGTAAATAGTAAAAAGGATTGGTTATCTGTACTGTGGTTTTCGCCTCATGTGCCAGTTTGATCAGGTGGGTGCACTCATCCAAACTGAATTCCGGATAGGTGGTAGTAAAAATATGCTTCGATTTTTTTACCATACTGCATAATTGTTGAAACGGGATCAGTGAAAAACGATTCATGATCAGCGCATCTGCACGTTCAATCAGCTCTATCCGGTTAAATTCAGGAGTCGGAATGTGTATGCTTTCAGATGCTTGATGTAATCCAACTGATGATTTTCCGGTGATGTGTACCTCCGGATGTTCCAAAGCCTCTATTATGATTGGCTCCAGCAAGTGAATGTCTCCTATTAACCCTATATTCAGCATAACACAAATATATAACTCCCATGCGCTCTTTTCTTCAATATTGAAATGAACTTATCAACTAAAAATGTTAATATTGTAAGAAGAGAAATTGGATTCAATTGACAGAGTTGGGTTATTTTTACAGTTTGAATGATTAAAAGATGATAGGAAGAGATAGCCTGAGACACCAGGGTATGCGGAAAAAACTGGTAGAAGGATTAAAGATAAAGGGAATACGGGACGAAAAGGTTTTAGCGGCAATTGGCAGGGTGCCTCGACATCTTTTTATGGAATCTTCATTTTTAAGTTTTGCCTATAAAGACCAGGCTTTCCCTATTGGTGCCGGGCAAACTATTTCACAACCCTTTACGGTTGCATTTCAGACATGGCTTTTACAGGTTGAGAAAAACGACCGAATACTGGAGATTGGCACCGGATCGGGTTACCAGGCAGCTGTTTTACTTGAAATGGGAGCCAGGGTATTTACGTTGGAAAGGCAAATGGAACTATTCCAAAAAACTCAGGCCTTGTTGCCTGAAATGGGATACTTTCCTGCCTGTTTTTTTGGCGATGGCTGGGAGGGATTACCTAATCTTGCCCCATTCGATAAAATATTGGTCACAGCAGGAACAGACAGAATCCCTGATGCCCTGAAAAGCCAGCTGAAAATTGGCGGCCGGATGGTTATTCCGGTAGGTCACGAATCCCGACAGGAAATGCTGTCAGTGGTCAGGACCTCGGAGGAAGAGTTTAAAACCGAAAAACATGGTGGATTCGTATTTGTTCCGTTATTAAAAGGAACAGTAAATCATTAAAATATGATTCAGGTTGAAAAATTTGTAGTCAATCCGTTACAGGAAAATTCATTCGTTATTTTTGATGAAACAGGGGAATCCATTTTTATCGATCCCGGTTTTTATTTTAAAGAAGAACAGCAGGAAATCAAAAAATTTATCCGGGATTATCAGTTATCCCCGGTATTGATCGCAAATACACATGCCCACTTTGACCATGTGATGGGGGTTGAGTTTTTACGTAAAGAATATAACATTCCATTTTTCCTCCATCCCGATGATCAGTACTGGATTCAACATGCTGTTTTGCAGGCAGAAATGTTTGGATTTGAAATGGAGGCCATTCAAGCTCCCGATTCCTATTTCACTGAAAAGGAAAATGTGAAGTTTGGTCAATCAGAACTGAGCATCTTACATATTCCCGGCCATTCAAAAGGACATGTTGTTTTTTATGCTGAACAGGAAAAAATACTCATTGCCGGTGATGTCCTTTTTAACGGCAGCATTGGGCGAACCGATTTGCCCGGGGGAGATTACCACACATTGATCAAAGGAATAAAAAATAAATTATTCCTGCTCCCCGACGAAACAAGAGTTTTTTGCGGCCACGGGCCGGAAACTGTCCTGGGTGTCGAAAAGAATTCGAACCCCTTCCTGATATGATTAGGTGTATAATGAAAAAATAATGAATATGTCTTACGATCGATTTGTTACCCGGCATATTGGCCCGCGCGAAGAAGAGATGAAAGAAATGCTCGGTTTTATTGGGGTTTCTTCATTGGATGAACTCATGAAACAAACTGTTCCGGCTGGTATTCGTATGAAAGAACCACTGAAACTTGAGGAGGGTCTGACTGAAAGGCACTATTTCAGAAAAATCCTGAGTCTGGCCGCTAGAAATAAAGTGTTCAATTCTTATATTGGTATGGGATATTACGACACCATAACTCCGGCAGTTATCCTTCGCAACGTCCTCGAAAGCCCGGGTTGGTATACTTCCTATACACCCTATCAGGCTGAAATATCACAGGGCAGATTAGAAGCTTTGCTCAATTTTCAGACCATGGTTTGTGAACTTACTGCCATGGAAATAGCTAACGCATCGCTGCTCGATGAGGCAACAGCAGCTGCTGAAGCAATGGGTATGATGTACAGCCTGCGTTCCCGGACGATGGTCAAAAATAATGCAAATGTATTGCTTGTCGACCGAAAAATCTGGCCTCAGACACTTGATGTACTGTTTACCCGGGCTAATCCCCTGGGGATTGAGATCCAAATACAGGAGAAAGACCGGTTTGAGTTTTCTGATCGGGTTTTTGGCATATTGGTTCAATACCCGGATTCCGATGGAGAGGTCGTTGATTATTCTGCTTGGATAGAAAAAGCTCACGAGAAAGGTATTAAGGCAGCTGTTGCCGCCGATCTGCTGTCGCTGGCACTGTTGGTTCCTCCGGGAGAATGGGGTGCTGATATTGTTTTGGGGAGTAGTCAGCGCTTTGGTCTGCCCATGGGTTACGGTGGTCCTCATGCTGCCTTCTTTGCTACACGTGAAGAGTTTAAGCGAAGTATGCCCGGCCGGATCATCGGGATCACAAAAGATATCCACGGCAACAGGGCATTACGCATGGCGCTGCAAACCCGGGAACAACATATTAAACGTGAAAAAGCGACATCAAATATTTGTACCGCCCAGGCACTGCTGGCAACCATGGCTGGTTTCTTTGGCGTATATCATGGTGCTGAAGGAATCAAAACCATCGCTGGCCGTATACATAGTATTGCCGCCTTTCTGGAGGAAGAGATCCAAAAAATGGGCTATATTCAAAAGAACAGACACTTTTTTGATACCCTGCGCTTTGCCTTGCCTAAACATGTGAAAAGAGAAGACATTGAATGGCTCTCACTCGAACTGGAAATGAATTTCCGGTATTTTGACAAGGGTGATATAGGCATCAGTATTGATGAAACTACCAACCTGGAAGATATGACCTGGATTCTTGAAGTTTTTGCCCGGGCTGCCAATTGTTCATGGGAGGCCGTTCAGGAGTACCCCAAAGGCTTCGTGATCGATGAGCGATTTGTCCGGAACACTCCATTTTTGACCCAGGAGGTATTCCAAATCTACCGGTCGGAAACTGAAATGGTCAGGTATATCAAACGATTGGAGCACAAGGATATTTCCCTGGCTCACTCCATGATACCCCTGGGATCTTGTACTATGAAGCTAAATGCTGCAACAGAAATGTTGCCTCTGAGCTGGATAGAATTTAACGGGATACATCCCTTTGTTCCTAAAAATCAGGCTCGGGGTTATCACGAGATGATGGATGAACTTCGTCGCGATTTAACAGAAATTACCGGTATGGCCGATGTGAGCCTGATGCCAAACTCCGGTGCCGCAGGGGAGTATACCGGTCTGATGGTCATCAGGGAATTTCACAAAAGCCGGGGAGAAACCCGGCGAAATATCGTTTTGATACCGGCTTCAGCTCATGGAACAAACCCGGCCAGCGCTGTGATGGCCGGTATGAATGTGGTTGTTGTGGATTGCGATAAAAATGGGAATATTTCACTCGATGATTTACGCAGTAAAGCGGAGCAATACCGGGAATCACTTGCTGCCTTTATGGTTACTTACCCTTCTACCCACGGTGTTTTCGAATCATCGATTGTGGAAATGTGCCGGGTCATTCACAGCTTTGGAGGACAGGTTTATATGGATGGCGCAAATATGAATGCCCAGGTAGGACTCACCAACCCCGGAATGATTGGTGCCGATGTGTGCCACCTGAATTTGCATAAAACTTTCGCGATCCCTCATGGAGGTGGCGGGCCGGGAGTAGGCCCTGTGGCAGTGGCAAAACATCTGGTAAAGTTTCTGCCGGCTCACCCTGTGATGAATAACGGCCATATCGGTATACCTGCAGTATCCGCTGCCCCCTGGGGAAGCGCCTCTGTTTTACCGATCACATACGGATATATTAAAATGATGGGAGCCGAAGGCCTGAAAAGAGCTTCCCAGACCGCTATCCTTAATGCAAATTATATGGCGAAAGCACTGGAGAAAAATTATGGAATCCTATACGTCGGAGAAAATGGCAGGGTAGGGCATGAACTGATACTCGAATGCCGGCATCTAAAAAGCAGAACAGGAATCACAGAAGAGGATATAGCTAAAAGACTTATGGATTACGGATTTCATGCACCAACCCTGTCGTTCCCCGTTCATGGTACCCTCATGGTGGAACCTACTGAAAGTGAATCCAAACAGGAATTAGACAGGTTTATTGCTGCCCTGAATGCCATCTATGAAGAAATTATGGAGGTAGAGCGGGGGGAAGCCGATCCAGTTGATAACGTGCTGAAAAATGCACCACATACCGCAGAAATGGTCACTTCCAACGAATGGAACCATGATTATTCAAGACAAAAAGCTGCCTGGCCACTGGAATGGGTGAAAGAAAATAAGTTTTGGGTGCCGGTGGGTCGAATAGATAACGCATGGGGCGACCGAAACCTGATCTGTACCTGTGGATCTCCTGAAGAATACGAAATGTTCGGAAAGATAACGAATCATTCATTCGGAAATTTATGATCGTTTTTCCCAATGCAAAAATAAATATAGGGTTGAACATTGTTGCCCGTCGCAACGATGGATACCATAACCTGGAATCTTTTTTCTATCCGGTGAACCTAACTGATGCCCTCGAAATGGCAGTTACCGGAAAATCGGGGATTACATGTTCCGGAATACCTGTTGATGGCCCCCCTGACAATAATCTCGTAATCAAAGCCTATCAGTTGTTGAAAACCGAATTCCAATTGCCCCCCGTACAATTTCATCTCCACAAAGGAATCCCCTCTGGCGCCGGGCTGGGAGGTGGTTCCTCCGATGCCGCATTCACACTGAAAATGCTTAACCAATTCTTTCATCTTAACCTGAATGCCGAAAAACTGGAAAATTACGCCGCATACCTTGGGGCCGATTGCCCGTTTTTTATTAAAAATATCCCTGCCTTTGCTTCAGGTAAAGGGGATATACTATCCCCTGCTCACCTGGACCTGTCCCAGTTTAAACTGGTGATCATTAAACCCGATATCGCTGTGAATACCGCGCAGGCATATAAAAATGTTACTCCCGAAATACCCGGATTCTCCTTAATTGAACTCAGTAACCACCCTGTTCCCCATTGGAAAAATTTCGTGAAAAATGACTTCGAAAAAAGCGTCTTCTCTCAATTTCCTGAAATCGAAATGTGGAAAAATAAACTGTATGAACTGGGAGCCGTATTTGCTTCCATGTCGGGAAGCGGCTCCGCTGTGTATGGCTTTTTTCAAGCATTTCCACCCGATTTGAATAATAAAATACCAAAAAGTATTTTATTCACCCTCTAATTTCTGCTGTTCACCGAATTTTTTCTGTTCTGCATATGCTTTTTAGTCTATTAACCAGGAGGAGATGCTAAATGTTGAATCCTGGATGGTAGATGAATCCAGATGGCAATTGCTTGTTTTTGAATATCTTTCTGGAAAAAAGGATCAAGAAATGAGAGTTGAGTGCCGGATGACCGGTTTCGAATTTTGGAATTGTGGTCATAGTTAATTGAATGAAGCGAAGATGCAGGTTATACAATTAGAAGCTGTTGGATTCAACAGTCTTTTTTGTATGTGAAAACAGTTTATATTTATGGCTCTTTTGAATATCTTTCGCTTCATATAGAATAAAAGTGGATGGTTAGAATTAGAAATACATATCGTGTTTTCATCCTGTTGAGTTTTATGCTACCAGGATTACATGCTGTGACTCAGGATGTAATATTTTCGCAATTTTATTTCAATCCGCTTTATCTCAATCCTGCCTTTGCCGGTTCCCGGAGTGTTCCCCGGCTGGCGTTGCAATACCGGAACCAGTGGCCTTCTCTGGGGAATGCTTATAAAACCACTTTTGCATCTATTGATTTTCCCGTGCCTAAACTTCAGGGAGGTATGGGTTTTTCCATTGTCAACGACATGCAGGCAGAGGGGAGCTACCAGTCGCTGGGTATCAATGCTATATATGCGACTTTTATCCGGATAGACAGGGAATTCCATATGCATGGAGCTATTCAGGCCACTATTGGCCATCAATCTTTACATTTGAGCAAACTGGTGTTTCCTGATCAGGTGGATCCGGTATATGGGAAACACGGTATTTCCTCTGAGTTGGTTTATTTGGCTGATCCCCGGTTTACCTACATCGATTTTTCAAGTGGGGTTTTATTTTACAGTCAAAAATTTTTTGGAGGATTGGTTGCCCGGCATTTAGGTGAACCGGCACAATCATTTAACACCGGTCAGGAAGGATCAGGCAAGCTTTACCGGAAATATACAGTTCATTTGGGTGCCCGCCTGCCGGTTTTCCTGTATGGTCATCACCGGAAAAAGTTTGATCTTTCTCCCCAATTCATTATGCAGTATCAGCAGCACTTAGGACAGCTGAATTATGGGATGTTAGCCTACTTTAAAGGGTTAACTGCCGGCACCTGGTTTCGGCAAAATTTGGGATTACGCTACGATGCGGTGATCCTGATGGTTGGTTTTGCCAGGGAGCGCTGGCAGATATCCTACAGTCACGATATAGTAGTTTCCGGACTTTGGGGTGACACCGGGGGAACCGGTGAAATCAGTCTTGTATTTTTATTGAAACCTATTACCCGGAAGCAAATAATTCCATTTTAGAACGTTTATAACGATGATTTTGGTTATCAAAAAATCTTACCTGATCAGCAGAACCTGGCCTTTTTGTTCACGTTTTGTTCCCTGCACATCAAAATAGCGGGCAACCCATATATAGTTCCCCATGGGTGCAGGCTTTCCGTTGGGTAGTAATCCATCCCAGGCATGATCCGCTGAACGGGTATCAAAAACCACCTGCCCATCCCGATTGTAAACGGTGAATTGATACCGCGAAGAGTCAATTCCTTTGCTGATTGGCAGGAAGGTTTGATTTTCAGGGATGTGACTATCGGGACGAAAGGCATTGGGCGTATAAACAGGCGATGGCATGATTTTTATTTGCATTAGGGCTGTGTCCTCACATCCTTGAAGCGACCGGGAATAAAGATGAACAAGGTAGTCTCCCGCATCGGTATATTCATGAATTGGACTCTTCAGTGTTTCTATCGATCCGTCACCAAAATCCCACTCAAACAGGTCTGCATCCTCCGAACGGTTAAAAAAGGAAATGCGGGAATTATCAATGAATGCTACCGGATAATTGACACTGAAATTTGCGAAGGGTTTGGGATTCACCCGGATCCAGTCTGTTTTTATCAGGGTATCCGTGCATCCGGTTTCATGTGAATTAGCAATGATTCCTACATTGTAGATTCCCGGCCCGGGGAGGGATAAAAACCGTTTGTCACCTGTCGGGTAGGGCAGCGTGTCGGTGATCCATTCGTAAGTGAGGTTTATATCATGCGTGGATGTGGAGATTTCGGCTTGAAAGGGGTGACATCCCTCCAAAACAGGAGTCTGAAAGTCAAATCGGGGATTCCTTTTCAATTGCTTTTCAACCGGATCACTGAAGCATCCATATTCATCAACCGTAAGTTTCACCTGGGCAACGGGGTTATCCATATAGACCAGAACAGAGTCATTCGCACCGGAAAGGATATGCATCCCATTAAACTCCCAATGACAAACAGAAGAATCAATATTATGGGTATAGATGAGCTCTACTGTATCAGGATAACAATATTGAGGATCCACATCCATGTCAGCAACCGGAGTTGGAAAAACACGGATCATACTATCTATTTTATAGCTGTTGATGCATTGAGTAGCTGGATTGGTAACTGTTAGTTTTACTCCATAAAAGCCAGGCTGGTCAAAATGTTTCGTATGATTTGATGTGGCAGCTGATGTTCCATCATCAAATTCCCAGTTGAATTCCACAGAATCTTCGGTGAGCATGGTACTGGAAAAGTCGACGGTCAACTCATCGCAACCTCTCCGAATATTGGCGTCCATGGTGAAGTTCGGGTTGGCTCCAACCGGAACAGCAAAGGGCTCGCTGATGCACCCGTTATCATCGACAGATAAACTGATCACCGGTTGTTTATCCAGGAAAGCTCCAACAGAAACAAGATAATGCTGATATCCCAGCGTATCAAGCACCTGGCATCCGTTCAGGTCCCAGAAAAAATCAGCACTACCGGTTGCCTCCCCTGTAAAACGTAGTTCCTGGCTATACCCTTCACAACGCTCGTCATTTTCAATGCTGAATGCAGCATCCGGTTGGGGATGAAAACGGATTTGAAAGGTTTCGGTTTTTTCACACCCGTCAATCGTTCTTATATGAAAAGACACTTCGTAGACACCCCATTCAGTCGCCTGCAAATGAACCGAATCATGCGTTTTGTTAGAAAGGATCAGGGAATTGTTTGGGGTTGTCCAGGAAGTACTTCCTTCGAAGTTCCATATTGAATCGGCAGTTCCGGTGATGGATACGGACAAACTGGTGTTCATTTCCCCGCAAACCAGTTTTGAACCGTTAAATTTGATATCGGGTACGGGTAATACTGTCATTTTCAGGACATCGCGGGCTGTGCAGTTGTATTTGTCTGTTACCATAATGTTGTATATACCAGTTGAGTCTGCCAGCAGTGTGGGTGAGGTGGATAGAATATCTCCCTGATTATTCTGCCACAGATATTTTGCATACCCATCGGTTGCAGTAAGCTCCAGTTGAAAAGGATAACATCCTGTTGTGTCGGGGCCCAGGTCGACCACCACATCGCTTTGAAAAATATAGACAGAGTCTTTCAATTCACATCCATCGTTTGTTGTCGTTTCAACATGGATCCATCCTGGCGAGGATACAGTAATGGTTTGTGTGGTATCACCCGTGCTCCAGAGGTAGGTGTCGAAATAAAAACCGGCATCCAGAGTCAATGACTTTCCCGGACACAGCAACATCGTGTCTTTTACGAATGCCTCGCTTTCACCCAGATCGAGTTTTAGGTTCAGGTTAAACCCCACTCCATATCCGTAGGATTCCACTCCGCCATATCCGTATACATAGGCTAAAAATCCTTCCTGCTTATTCAGGTTTTCTATGTGGTTTGTTCCGGCATGGATTTCAATCTGTGCAAAGGAATAAGGACCTTCCGGGAATTCGGAAAAAGCATCAGAAACCGGATCACCGTTCAGCCTGATATTTCCCGTTTCTTTTGTGGGAGTGATGATGTTCACATAGTAATTCGTGATGCCGGTATATTCAAATTCTTCATATTCATCCAATTCATCCGGATCGGGTGATTCATAAGCCACAAAGGTTACTTCATTTTTTGACTGGCTAACCGGGTTGAGCAGGATCATAAAAGGGTCGCCATTGCCTCCTGTATATTCAAAGTCAGCGTCACGCGACTGGCTGTATTGAGCAATCAGTACCGGATTATTGGCGGTCACCCGTTTCGGGTCATGCTGAGGGACAACAATTTCTCTGAATTCTCCCCGGTTCAGGAAAATGGGTGAGCTGCCACTGATGTTCACTACAGTTTGGTCCCGGTATGCCATGATGCGGTAACGATCATCTTTCCGTGTTTTTAACGGCACCAGGTAATACTCGGTTCCCCATGAATGCAGAGGGGGGATTTGCTCATACAGATGATCCCAGCAACAATAGGATTTGGGTATGCGTGTGCTTAAGGCTCCTGAAAAAAAAGCTACCGGATGGTTCGACGAAATGTAACTGCCGGTCAGGTCGCCCTGGCCATCCTGTAATGAGTCGGGAATATTCTCCGACTGTACCTGATAGACCTCTCCACTGTTCAACAGGACAGAGAAAGTTGAATCCTTTGGCCGGCCCTGGTCGGTTACCCGCGAAGGAGTGATCTCCACAACTGTTCCATCTTCGGTAGCTACAATTAAAAACTCACTATTCCGTCCGTTTCCTTTCAGTTGGTTGACCATATCGATATCCGGATAATAACACATGGCAAAGTATTCTTTCCCCAGTGATTTTGTGGGGTAGATGATGGCTACATCTGCAGAATTAGGTGACCAGTTCATGGCATATACATTAACGGGCTTTTTGGAAACCAGGTGGATCCCCCTGTTCTGTACCTCTTCCGAACCGATGGCTTCCACCAGCTCACACGAGTCAATTTTCACCTGGACAGAACTGTTGGCGCTCAGGATATAAGGATCATGGTAAGCTTTTTGTTCCGAGCCGATAAAAATCTGAAAGCTCGTAGCTTCCTGAGCTGTCACTGTTATTTCTACGTAGTGCCCCTGCTGGTAATGCCGGTTTTCCATAAACCCAAACCAAAAGTCAGTACCTTCCGTCGATCGAAGGCAAATATTACTTTGGGCAGCTAAACTACCTGAGAGGGATATAAATAGTATGAAATAGAATAACTTTTTTATTTTTTGATCTATCGTTTTTATCTTTCCTGTTCAAGTATGAAAAATTCCCTTTTATTGAAATGAGGTCACTTTATTTTCACCGGTTTTATTTCCAGCATCAAATGATTTTTGGGGATCACCTCATCTTTTTTGATAAACAATTTAACAATTTCGCCGTCGAATGGCATACGCACCTGGTTTTGCATTTTCATGGCTTCCAGCAGGAGCAGGGTGGTTCCTTCCTTCACTTTAGCCCGGGGTTTGACAAATATGTCGATGATGGTTCCCGGGATAAAGGAATAGATCAGATTAGGGTTTGGTGTTTCCCATTTCACCCGGTTTTCAAATTTCCAGGTATAGGTTGTTTTGTACACTACTCCCTCTATCACCAGATTTTTTAATTCTTTTTTATCAGTCATATTTTTTAATTCATTCAATCATTCGTTCAATCGTTTCTACTTTAATCAGAAAGGAGGAATTCCATGTTTTTTACTGGGTAGAAAAACATTTTTATTTTCTGAAACCTGAAGAGCATGAAGTATTCGTCCGCGTGTATCCCGTGGTTCAATTACCTCGTCAATATATCCTTGAGCAGCTGCTACGTATGGGTTAGCGAACTTTTCTTTATATTCCTGGATTTTTTGTTGGCGGACTTCTTCCGGGTTTTCTGCTTCAGAGATTTCTTTACGGAAAACTATATTTGCGGCTCCCTCGGGGCCCATGACTGCAATTTCAGCAGTTGGCCAGGCAAAAACAAAATCGGCACGCAAGTGCCTTGAGTTCATGGCAATATATCCACCGCCATATGCTTTTCTGAGAATGACTGTTATTTTGGGAACGGTTGCTTCACTGTAGGCATAAAGGATTTTTGCCCCATGCCTGATAACCCCGGCATGTTCCTGGTCTGCTCCCGGCAGGTATCCCGGCAAGTCTTCCAGCGTAACAATCGGGATGTTAAACGCATCACAGTACCGGATGAACCTGGCTGCTTTATCGGAGCTGTCGGTGTCAAGTACTCCTGCCAGTACCATGGGCTGATTGGCAACAAAGCCTATAGTTTCCCCTTCCATTCGTCCAAAACCGATAACAATATTGGGCGCGAAATTTTCCATTACCTCAAAGAATTCGGAATGATCGGTGATGGTTTTTATAATATCGCGAATATCGTAAGGGATGCGTGGATCAGAGGGGACCACATCTTCAATTTTTAATCCTTTTTTTGGAGGTTTGGGAGGGAACGGCATGGCTCTGGTTCCATTGTTACGGGGGATGTAACTGATCAGTTTTTTTATTTGTTCAAAGCATTCCAGTTCACTCATCGCAAAAAAATGGGCATTCCCGGTGAGTTCGGCATGTACCCTGGCACCTCCCAGTTCCTCCATTGTTATTTCTTCTCCCAACACGGATTTAATTACCCCCGGTCCGGTGATAAACATTTTGGAGATATTCTCAACAACAAAGACAAAATCGGTCAGAGCCGGGGAGTAAACAGCGCCTCCGGCACACGGACCCAGAATGACTGAAATTTGCGGGATCACCCCCGATGCCAGGGTATTACGAAAGAATATTTCGCCATAACCTGCCAGTGAATTTACCCCTTCCTGGATACGGGCTCCACCTGAGTCGTTAATGCCGATGAGAGGAACCCGCATTTTCAGGGCATGATCCATTATCTTCGTGATCTTACGGGCGTGCATTAATCCCAGTGACCCACCAGCCACGGTGAAGTCCTGTGCAAAAATACAAACCGGTTTGTTGTATATTGTTCCTGTTCCAATGATAACTCCGTCACCATGCAACACTTTCGAATCCATGCCAAAATCTTTGGCACTGTGTTCGACAAACAAATCGTATTCATAAAATGAATTTTTGTCCAGAAGGGCAACTATACGTTCACGGGCCGTGAGCTTGCCCATTTTTGTCTGCTTTTCAATAGCCTCAACACCACCACCTTTTTGTACCTCCCTTTTTCTTTTTCGAAGGTCAAGAATATTACTTCTTAATGACATAAAGTTAGTTTTAAGTTATACATGCCTATTCATCAAAGGCTGCTTAATTATTGAACAAAATTAGAAAATTTTTTAGTTGCTATCCTGTAATACGCAATTAGGTTACGTATTTCTTCTGGTAAGGATACATTCCTGTCGAATAATAGTCCGGATTTTTCAATTCGGGCTTTTTTGAAAAATAATGGCTTTGTGGGTCTGGTTAAATTTCGTCGGGGATTTATTATTTTGCAGCCCACCAGAAAACGAAAAAGGCAATCAGGCTATACCCGAAATTAGGGATCCACACAGCAAGGGCAGGGGAAGCACTGCCGCTGATTGCAAAAACAGTGGAAATTTGCATGAATAAAATATAGGAGAAGCTGAGCAATAATCCGAGGCCCAGATGTAAACCCAAACCGCCTTTAATCTTCCGCGAAGCAAGCCCCGCGCCAATAATAGTCAATATAAATGCAGAAAATGGACCGGAAATTCTTTTGTGACGTTCAATCTCCCATTCAACCGTGGTAACACCGCGCATCTTCATGAGCTTAATCTCTTTTTTTAACTCCGGAGTGGTGTAGTTTTCCATCTGGTTTTTCACCATTCTGTAATCATCGGGAGTCATATTCAGGGTGGTGTCAAGCCGGTATCCTTTTTCAATCTCCTCGTGTGTGTCATAAATTGTACGTTTCCACCAGCTGTTTAAGATCCATTTCCCGGTTTCTTTATTCCAACGAATGTTATCGGCTGTGAGTTTTTCAACTAAATGATGGCCATCGAAACGTTCCATCGTGAATTGTTCCCCTACATTGCTCGGCAAATAACGCCGCATATAGATAAACACTCCAGGCTCAATTTGTCGGTGAATGTTAAGCTCGGTTGAATATTCCTGCCAGTTGTTATCTATATAAACCTGCCGGAAACGGTTCATGGTTTCATTGGCAGGAGGTATGATGTAATTGCCCAAAACAAATGAAAAAAGAGCAAGAACCAGGGCTGAAACCAAATAAGGACGCATCAGCCGGGTATAGGATACCCCACTGCTTAAAATGGCAATGATCTCCGTATTGTATGCCATTTTCGAGGTGAAATAGATGACGGCAATGAAGGTGAAAAGCGGACTGAACAGATTGGCAAAATAGGGGATGAAATTTAGGTAATACTCCCCGATGATGGTTCCCCAGGTAACATCTTTCGATAAAAATTCATCCAGGTTCTCCGACATGTCGAATACTACCGAGATGCTGAGAATAATAGCAATGGCATAAAAAAAAGTACCCAGGAATTTTTTGGTAATATATATGTCTATGGTCTTGTAATACTTCATCTTATTAAAATTAATTGCTTCATATGGTATAAGATGGAATCCGCTTACTTTTTAATCGTACTCGTTTGTGTTTAAAATCACCCTGGTCTTGTATGTTATGCTTTGGTTCATAATCGTGTTGTCAAATTTTATAACCTGTTTTTGAGCTCTTTTATTATCTCATTCTTCCAGCTTTTGAAGTTTCCCGATTGGATTTTTTGCCGTGCTGTTCTGACCAGCCACAAATAAAAGGCCAGATTATGCTGACTGGCGATTTGTGCTCCGAGCATTTCGTTGGAAATGATCAGATGACGAAGGTATGCTTTTGAGAATTGATCAACAAATGAATTTCCATTATCATCGATGGGAGAATGGTCGTTTTCCCATTTTTTATTTCGGATATTGATGATTCCTTTTGATGTGAAAAGCATTCCGTTGCGGCCGTTCCGGGTTGGCATGACACAATCAAACAGATCAACCCCACGGTCAATTCCTTCGAGGATGTTCACCGGTGTGCCTACCCCCATCAGGTAGCGGGGTTTGTTTTCCGGAAGAATAGCGGTGACAACTTCTGTCATCTCATACATTACCTCTTCGGGTTCTCCAACCGACAGACCACCTATTGCATAACCATCGGCGCCGAAAGTTTTTACCTGTTCCGAAGCCAGTTTTCGCAATTGGGGAAACGTGCTTCCCTGGACAATGGGGAAAAGGGATTGCGCATGGCCATATTTAGGTTCTGTTTTATGAAACTGTTCAAAGCAGCGGTGAAGCCAGCGCTGGGTGAGCTCCAACGATTTCTTTGCATAGGTAAAATCTGCATTGCCGGGGGTACATTCATCGAATGCCATCATGATATCGGCACCAATTGACCGCTGGATGTCGATGACTTTTTCAGGAGAAAAAAGATGGTACGACCCGTCGATATGTGACTGAAAACGGGCTCCTTCTTCGGTCAGTTTTCGAATGTCACCCAGCGAGAAAACCTGGAAGCCTCCGCTATCTGTAAGAATAGGACCCTCCCAGCGCATAAACCGATGCAAACCCCCGGCTGATTCCATGATGTCGGTTCCCGGCCGAAGGTATAAATGGTAGGTATTTCCTAAAATAATTTGGGCTCCAATATCGTTTTTCAGGTCACGTGTGTGAATCCCTTTAACCGAACCACCTGTTCCAACAGGCATGAAGATCGGCGTTTCAATTTGTCCGTGGCTCGTGGTTAAAATTCCAGTACGCGCCCGGGAACCCTTTTCTGCTGCTGTTTGTATAAAATCCATTTCCCGTCTTTCAGGGCACAAATATAAATCAAAAAACCATGTTTTTCAGCCAATAATCGTTCAGTTATTCATATTTTAACCCGAAGGCTCTGTTTGATGCAGGAACTAACGACCTACCTTTGGTGATTTTTCCCCTGTACCATCTGTGTTTCACGGAAAAAACAGTATAGATCCAGGTCTTAAACCCTACTGTTTCGGCGAAAGAAAGTTAGCAGGGTGTGTTAAATAAAATAACGGACGGAGTGAAATTGGAAATTATTCCTTCCGGGATCATTCATAATTTTTAATTTTACGCAAATTTTCAGGTGAAATTGGATCCTGTAACATTTCTGAAATATTTTAAGGGGCACAGACATTTTTATGATTTGAAAAACAGACTTGCTGCCCCCCCGGGTGAAAAAATTCACCTGAAGGGACTTATTGGCTCTGCCAAATCCATTTTAACAGCCAATCTGTTCCGGGAACTCCGGCATACCTTTGTCATCCTTCTTGAAGACCGTGAGGAAGCAGCCTATTTTTTTGACGATTTGAATCACCTTGAATTGGAGGATTCTACCCATTTCTTTCCCTCTTCCTTTAAGCGGTCGGTTCAATTTGGACAACCTGAACAGGAAAATATCATCCAGCGGACAGAAGCATTGAATACCATTCGCGGAAATGATTCTCCATGCCTGATTGTTACCTACCCGGAAGCTCTGGTGGAAACCGTGATCTCACAAACTAACCTGGAACAAAATACACTTCAGCTTTCTGTTGGAGATAAAATTTCTATCGAATTTATTAATGAGTTTCTTCATGAATATGGCTTCGAGCGTGTGGAATTCGTGTATGAACCAGGACAGTTCTCGGTGAGGGGAAGTATTGTGGACGTTTTTTCATATTCAAATGAAGACCCCTACCGTATTGATTTTTTTGGCGATGAGGTGGAGTCTGTTCGTAGTTTTAATCTTGATGATCAGCTTTCAAAAAAATCGTACAAGGGAATAACCATTGTTCCTAATATTCAAAATGAAAAGTTGAAAGGAAACCGGATCTCCCTGTTCGAATTTTTTCCTGACTCCACCCTGTACTTTGGGGTAAACCTGAGCCGTATTTTTCAACTTGTGGATGATATTTACTCCCATACCCTGCAGCTTAATCCGGATGAACCCCGTTATATTGAAGGAATTATCCCGGGGAAAACACTGAAAAATCAGCTGATGCATCAAACGGTTTGTGACTGGGGAACCGACTTCTGTTTTTCGCCCGCGTCTGTTTTTTCGTTTTCCAACTCCCTGCAGCCCGCGTTTAATAAAAAATTTGATTTGCTGGGAGAAAACCTCGAGGAACATCAGAAGAATGGGTATGAGATTTTTATTCTGTCGAATCAGGAAAAACAAATAGATAGGTTAAAAGCTATTTTTCAAAGTATTCGTTCTGATGTTCATTTTACTCCGGGGCTGTTCATCCTGCATGAAGGATTTGTGGATCATGATCTGAAGGTTTGTTGCTACATGGATCATCAGCTGTTTGAGCGATACCACCGGTTTAAGGTAAAAAGCCAAAGGAATCAGCGTGAAGCCATATCCATGAAAGAACTGAGCATGTTGCATCCCGGCGATTTTGTGGTTCATATTGATCATGGTATTGGGAAATTTGCCGGTTTGGTACGCACCGAAATCAATGGCAAAATGCAGGAAGCGATCCGGCTTGTTTACAAGGAGAATGATTCACTTTTAGTGAATATTCATTCGCTGCACCGTATTTCGAAATATAAGGGGAAAGAGGGTACTGAGCCCACTCTTAACAAGTTGGGGACCGGAGCCTGGCAAAAAATGAAAAACCGCACTAAGGCTCGCGTGAAAGACATTGCCAGAGAGTTGATTGCCTTGTATGCGGAGCGACTTGCCGAAAAGGGATTTGCTTTTTCACCCGACTCGTACCTGCAAACCGAGCTGGAAGCTTCGTTTATTTATGAAGATACTCCCGATCAGGAGAAAGCAACCGCAGCGGTGAAAGAGGATATGGAGAAACAAATTCCTATGGACCGGCTTGTTTGCGGAGATGTGGGATTCGGAAAAACCGAGGTGGCTGTAAGGGCTGCCTTCAAGGCGGCAACCGACAGTAAACAGGTGGCCATACTCGTCCCAACTACCATCCTGGCACTGCAACATTATAAAACCTTCTCCGACAGACTGGCCAATTTCCCGGTGCGGGTAGACTATATCAGCAGGTTTAAATCGGCCGCTGAAATCAAAAAAATTTTAATCGACCTGGCTGCAGGAAAGGTTGATATTCTGATCGGAACCCACCGTTTGGTGAGTAAGGATGTGAGGTTTAAAGACCTGGGACTGCTCATCATTGATGAGGAACAAAAATTTGGGGTGTCGGTAAAAGAAAAACTGAAAAAAATAAAGGTAAGCGTGGATACGCTAACCCTTACTGCAACCCCTATACCGCGAACCCTGCAGTTCTCCCTGATGGGCGCACGTGACCTCTCTATTATTCAAACCCCTCCGCCTAACCGTTACCCTATTGTTACAGAGGTACATGGTTTTAATGAACAAATTATCCGCGAAGCTATCCTCTATGAGGTGTCCCGGAACGGACAGGTGTTTTTTCTCCATAACCGGGTACAGAATATTTACGAGGTGGAGGATACCATCAGAAAGATCGTTCCCGGAATAAGCACAGTGGTCGGTCATGGACAAATGGACGGTCACAAGCTGGAAAAAGTGATGCTGGACTTCATCAATGGCGACTTTGATGTGCTGATTGCAACAACCATTATTGAATCAGGATTGGATATCCCCAATGCCAATACGATCATTATTAACCATGCTGAGCATTACGGCCTGAGCGACCTGCACCAGTTACGCGGGCGTGTGGGACGATCCAACAAAAAAGCGTTTTGCTACCTGATTACTCCACCATTGGCGGCATTAAGCCCCGAAGCACGACGCAGACTGAAAGCGATTGAGGAATTTTCTGACCTTGGCAGTGGATTTAATATTGCCATGCAAGACCTGGATATTCGTGGAGCAGGAAACCTGCTGGGAGCCGAACAAAGCGGATTCATTGCTGATATTGGCTTCGAGACTTATCACCGGATACTCAACGAGGCAGTCCAGGAATTGCGACAGGAAGAATTTAGCGAAGTGTTGAAAGAGGAGGGCCGAAAACAAGCCAAAGCATTTTTAGATCTCAAATTTATTCAGGATTGCCAGGTGGATACCGATATGGAATTGTTGTTCCCCCAGGAGTATATCCCGGGAAATGCCGAACGGATGCAACTATACCGGGAACTCGATAATATAGAGGATGAAAAACAACTGAAGCTGTTCCGCTCCGGACTGGAAGACCGGTTCGGTAAACTTCCAAAAGAATCAGTAGAATTGCTTGAAGTGCTTAAACTCCGGTGGAAAGCCATCCAATTGGGCATGGAGAAGATTATTTTAAAAGAAGGTAAAATGATCTGTAATTTTATATCCGATCAAAAATCCCCCTTCTACCAGTCGGCCCTGTTCGTGAAAATTGTGCAATTTGTTCAAAAAGGACAGTCTAAAGGGAAAATGAAGGAACAGAACAACAAACTCATCCTCACTTTTAAGGACGTCCCCAATGTGGATACCGCACGTTTTATTTTAGATGAAATGCTGGAATCAACATAGCGGATTAATCTTTATAAAAATATACCAGGGAATTTTTTATAAATTTGCGTCTTTTTTATTTAACCTTTTACTGTTTTAGCAGTCAAATCAGATTGGAAGAAAATAAACCGGTTTAATATTCATATAATAATTTGAGGACGTGGCAAGAAAAAGTTATTTCAGAATTTCTGTTACTATTGTGCTGATACTGGTACTGGCAGGCATCATTTTTTATCCAAAGCTTCTTCCCTATTTTCAAACTGGCGGGAGTTCGGGCTCAGCTATAGGTCCACGGGGTATGGGTGGTGGTCAACAACCTCTTTTTGCAAGTGGTTATGTTGTGGTTCCAACTCAGATGAATGAGTTGATTTATAGTACAGGTACCTTGTTACCCGACGAGGAAGTTGATCTGGCATTTGAAACATCAGGAAAGATTGTGGGCATCTATTTTGACGAGGGAACCCGGGTGAAACAGGGTGACCTGCTGGCTAAAATTAATGACAAGCCCTTGCAAGCCCAGCTGTTAAAGTTACAGGCTCAAAAGAAACTGGTAGAAGAGCGTGAATTCAGGCAACGGCAACTGCTCGACCGTGATGCAATCAGTCGTGAAAGT
>Ga0172382_10000329_pt1 | contig 88526 bp, 90 predicted proteins | sample Leawel138RmetaG_FD_122245 | JGI IMG/M metagenome (GOLD analysis project Ga0172382, IMG submission 122245) | Leachate microbial communities from a municipal landfill in Southern Ontario, Canada - Leachate well 138R metaG | ecosystem: Engineered > Solid waste > Landfill > Unclassified | place...
AAGCTATTTCGAATCGTCAACGGCAGCAGCACCCTGATCGCCGAGCAGCTGGCCGCGCCGCAGGACGGCTTGAACGGCAGTCTGGGCCTGGCGGACGACGCGTGGATCAAGGAGCTCTACGCGCAGGCGGCGCTGACGCCCGCCAAGCTGACGGCACTGGGCATGGACGCCGCTAAGTTCAACGAGATCGCCTACAAAACAGACAGCCTGCAGCCCCCGGCCCGTGTCAGCGGCGCGCTCGACTTCGATAAAATGCGCGAGGCCTTGATTACAATCCCCTCCGGCCTGGAACAGCGCATTCCCGAGACCGACCTGTTGCTGCGCCAGCCGATCTATGTCATGGGGCGGCAGGACAACACCTTGATCAGCAGCGCAGCCATCCGGTCGCGTGTCCAGCAGAAGTTCTCCGTCCTCTCGCCGCAGACCTCGCCCCTGATTAGCGCGATCAAGAGCGAGCCGGGGGGCGACGCGAAAAGCGAGCTGATGCAGTCGATCTTGAGCGCACGCCAGCAGATCGCCACGCTCAGCTTTGTCGACGACGCGTTTGCCGAGGCGGCCGGTTTCCTGATCCGGGACGATCTGACTTCGCTGCAGCTGCCCGATGGAACCAAAATCACCTACCGGGTCGAGACGCCCGACGGGGCGCAGACATCGCGCAGCATCACGGCCGGCACCGAGACCGGCTTGTCCAAACCGCTGGGCCTTAACGGGTACGGCATCGATGGCAAGGTGCCGCTGCGCTGGCAGCAGGCGTCCGCACCAGCTGAAAAAGCGATCCTCAGCGGCTACTGGATCGAGCGCCAGCTCGAGGGCGAGTCAACGTTCACCCAGATCAACGACGAGCCGGTCGTCGTGTCCTACTTGCTCGACGAAACCGGTGTCTATTTCGAGTCCCCCGTCTTTTTCGAGGACACGGTCGACAACGGTCTGAACGTGACCTACCGGATCCGCTCGCTGGATGTCTTCGGGCGGACCAGTGAATACTCGGACCCGATCAGCTTTTTAGTCGAAAGAGTAACGCCGCCCAACGCGCCGGCCGTCGATCCGCCGGACCTGTCGACAGACCTGGCCGCTTCCGATGCCGCCCGTCAGGCGATCGCGGCCAATCCGGGCCAGCTGGGCATCGTGCTGCCGATCTACACCGATTCGCCCGACACGGTCCGCTTCACGATCTACCGGGCCGTCGCCCACGGCGCCCAGAGCTTTGGGACGCCCGAAGTGCTGGCTAATCTGGCCTACCACAACCCGATGCCGGACGCCGAGCCGACCTTCGGCGTCACCAACCGCGAACTGCCCCAAGTCGAACCGGTACCGAAAAACAACGCCAAGCAGCTGGTACGGACCAACTATGTGAAGGCTGCCCCCAACCTGATCTATTTCGACGCCAATGTCGCCGAGGGCTATACCTACAAGTACTGGGTTTCGGCCTGGGACTCCTGGAACAACGAAAGCGCCTGGTCCAAGTCCGCTTCGGCCGGCGTCCCATCCGCGGTTAAACCGGCTGTACCAGGAGCCTTGAGTATCTCGATGCTGTCGCGCGAACTGCCGGATTTCTCGCAAGAACCGCCCGGTATCCTGCACGATGAGCTGGTCGCCAAAAAAGACCTGTCCGCCAGCGCGGCCGGCAGTGTCGCACGCGTCTATGCAACCGACATCGAAACAGTGAAGAGCGCCGACCAGGAGGGCATTGCCATCGGGCACTTTATACCGGCAGCTGAGAAATTTTCCGTCATCGACATGCAGTACGACAATCTGCCCGAGGACAAGTACATCCACCTGTTTGTCGCCGTACGCGGCGAGGATGTCCTGCCGGATGGAACGGCCCGCGTCCGCTGGCCGGCGTACAGCGGCGACGGACTGGGCGGCTATTCGGTCTATGTTCCGGAATTCCCCCTGCTGCCGCTCGAGGCGATGCAGCAGATGTCGCGCGCCGAGCTGGTTGAACTGGGTCGCTGGCGCCAGCTGAACGACCAGCCGGTCAGCGAAAACCAGTTCCTGGCCGGCGGTCTCAGCAGCACGCCAGGCAGCTTCGCGCTTTTCCTGATCTGCCTGGTGCCGGAAGGCGCCCAGCCGGGCCAGCCGGCCGACGGCGTGTCCGGCATCGGCATGCTCCAGGGGATCAGCAACCATTTTGCCCTGATGGCCGAAGGTGGCTTTGTCTCGATCAACTGGTCCGCGCCGGACGATCCGCAGATCAAGCATTACCGCGTCTACCGCAGCGAGGTGGCCTCCTTCAAGAAACCCGTCGACGAGTCCGCCCTGGTCTGGACTATGGTCGGCGACCACATCAAGGCACCTAAATATACGGAGCGGGTCGAGCAGACCTTCGCCCACTATTATTACTACAAAGTCACCTCGGTCACGCCCTGGGGCGTCGAGTCGGCTGTCGGCAGCGTCGAGCGCTTCCGTGTTCCGGCGACCAAACCGCCCCAGACACCGACGCTGCTGCTGCCGCTGTCACGTAAGGATGGTATCGAGATCAATTTCTCCGCGGTCGGCCACTGCAGCCGCTACGAGGTCTACCGCACCGAAATCCCCCGTCCGAGCGAAATCCAGATCAACCAGTTCATGGCCTCCCACGAGGCCGTCGCCGCGGCGCTGTTCGACACCCCATCCGACAAGGACACCTTTTTTTCAGGGTTGATCACCCGTTCGCTCAAAACGCCTTCTGCGCCGATCACCGTCACCGCACCGATCCGGGTTATCGACAAATTCAAGACGATGACCACCCTGAACAAGACGGGCATCGTCGGTAACCTCAATTCCTTGAACAACACGTCGGCCCTGACCGCCTATAAGCAGATCCTGACCTCGCACGGGCCGCTGGCCCTGGCCGACTACGCCGACCTCAGCATCGAGATGCTGCACATGATCAACTGGACAAAGGTCGGCGAGCTGCCGGTGGACGAAGACACGGTCGAAGCGGTCGATCCCGCCACCGGTCTGCTCAAGCCGCTGTCGATCATCGACATGTCGGCGGTCTATGGCAAGCTCTACCTCTACACCGTCCAGGCCTGGAACGACGACAACCTCGGATCGGGCCGCCCGGAACCGGTCGAGGCGACGACAAGGCGAAACGCCCCCTTCGATCCCATCGCCGGGCTCAAGTCGGATTCCCTGGCCGGACAGCCCAGCCTCTCCTGGAATCCTGCCACCATGGCCAACCTGACCTGGCAGCAGTGCCGCGAAGACACCGTCGGCTACATTGTCTACCGGTCCGATACGGAAGACGGCGAATACCTCCAGGCCAGCCCGCTGCTGCTCGAAACCAAGTGGACCGACGGGCAGGCCGACCGGTATGCGTTCAACTGGTATAAGGTCAAGGTGCTGGACACCGGCGGCTACTTGTCCGAATTTTCCGAACCGCTCCTGATCCGCAGGCTTTATATGTTCGCGCTGGAACCCGTGATCCCGCCCATTGAGCGATTGCAGCCGGAGACGATCCTGCCGGACATCGCCGTCCGGGGCAAAAGCTTCACGGTCCAGGCTGGCAGCGTGCTGCAGATCCCGTATGAGCTGACCGGAACAGAACCGATTGAGGTCACGCTCACGGCCGTCAACCAGAAAGGCGTGGCCGCCCGCGGCATTGCGTTGGATGCAACGACCCGGTCAGTCCGCACCAGCAAGGATCTGCCGGTAGGGACCTATACTCTCACACTCACGGCCGTCAATAAGGCCGGTGAAGACAGTGTAACCTTCACGCTGGAGGTCACGCCGAAACCGACGGCCTCGCCGGGTCCGACCACCAAGCCCACACCAACGCCGACCCCGACTACAGCGCCCAGGCCGACCGTGACACCGACGAGTAAACCGACACCCGCCTTGGTTCCGCCGACCGTCAAGCTGGATAAGAGCAGCTACACGGTCTACTATCCGGACAGTTTCACCGCCAAATACACCTTGCAGGGTTCGGAACCGATCACGCTCGAGCTCAAGGTCTATAAGGCTGACGGCAGCCTGGCGGACGGATTCACACTCAACACCGCCGCCCGCACGATCAGCGCGGGCACGCTCCGCCCCGGCCAGTACAACGGCATCTTGACCGCCAGCAACAGCGTGGGTAAAAGCGATGCCCGTTTCGCGCTCTCAGTTGAAATGCGCACCCCGCCGGTGCTGGTCGATCTCGAAAACAACGTCATCGAAATCACCCACTCGGTATTCCCGGTGCGTGAGACCACCGTTTCGTTCACCGTCTCAGGCACAACCCCATTCACCTGGTCGCTGCGGCCGATCGAGAAGGCGATCATCTACAACCGGCAATGGATCCAGCCCGCACCGGTTCCGACTGATGTGAAAATCGACAGCAGCGGCAAACTGATGATCAAAAGTTCCGTCGCTGTCGGCGTTTACGCCTTCGATGTCGTGGTAAGCAACGCGGTCGGATCCGACTTCCAGACGATCATCCTCGTTGTCAAGACTGGTTTGCGCACCTTTGGCCAGGCCGATCCGCTGCCAACCGATTCCGGTTATGTGCTCCTTTCCGCCACCTCCGGCGCCACCCCGACACCGGAAGCGGTCGTGACACCAGTGCCGCAGGAGACCTTCAAGAGCGACCGGGTCCGCTGCCTCAACTTCGTGCTGACCCAGGTCGAGCTGACCCGCCCGGTGGCGGACGAAGCCAGCCTGCTGACCGGACGGATCGGCTACGCCGGTACGGCCCTGCTCGACCTTGGCTACTCGGAGCCGGTGCCGGTTCAAATCATCAACGGCGACATCGTCCAGGACAGCGAGGGCGACAAGCTGCGCGCCGGAACCGTATACCTGGCGGAACCGCACAGCCTGGACAAGCTCGGGCTCACGCTGGTTTCGATGAACATCACGCCGCAGATCGAGAAGCTGACCGTCAGCGGCTATATGCAACGGCCGGACGAGACCGAAAACCTGATCGGCGATCTGCACACGCTGGAGTTTACGGACGCCAAGCTGCGCTATGGCTTCATCGACATCGAGAGTAATTTGCCGGACATCCGCTACCAGCGGCTGCGCATCCACGCCATCGGCCAGTTCCGGATCCGGCTCGACGGCGCCGCAACAGGAAGCCCCGACCTCTTCGTCCTGCGCAACGTCAAGGTCGCCATGAAATCACACCTGGAGACGCTGAACAACGAAGGCCTGCTGTTCACGCCTTCCGGCGACCTGGCGTTCAACCAGGCCGGCGAGCTGCGAGGCACGCTGACCGCGCAGACCGACCAGAGTCTGCAGCTGCTCGTTCCGGGCGGCACCGCCCTGCGGGTTGCGGACGCGTCGCTGACCTTCGCCTACGGCAATGCGGATCCGACCGGGTATCTGAAGGGCAAGCTGGTGCTGCCCTTCGAGAAGGCCGCCGTCTATTCCGCCCAGGCCGTCGCCCCTGGTGCCCTGATCGGCGAACATCTCCTCACCAACGAGTTGGACAGTCTGGCGCAAGGCGGTTCCGTCGATTCCGGACTCAAGACCGTCATGCATAACAGTCTGCTTCATTTCGGCGAGACCGTCCAGGCTAACGGTTTGCGTCTGGTTCCCAACGACCCGGTCCTGATGGACGCCTGCAGCTTCGCCAGCATCGACATCGCGGACTGGAACGGCAAAGGGTTTATGCTCGAGTCGGCTTACCTGACGCCGACCAGCATCGCCGACCGCAGTTTGTCCGCTGAATTGCAGGACGTCCAGGCGATCGTCGTCGTGCCCACGGAGGTGACCGTCGACCTCGACCGCGAAGGCGCGCTGCCCAAAACCGGCGGATCGCAGACCCCCAACGAGACTGAAAAGCCCTTCTGGGTCGGCATGGTCCTGAAGGGCGGCACGCTCACATTGCCGCCCGCGTTCATCCAGACCAACAACGGCGACCCGATCGTGTTCGACCTCGCGGAAGGCGAGATGATCTACGACCTGAACGGTTTCAACTACCAGACATTCCTCTACAACCCGAACGGTGTTCCGGCCAATTTTGGCGACCAGCTGGGCGGCTTCACCGATGTGACGGTCTACGACTGCCTGCTCGACATGTACGCCAACCGGATCAACCTGGAGATTAACGCCGAGGTCGCCATCGACCTATTCCTGAAAAACAAGGTCGACGTCAAGCTGTACACCAACAAGGAGGACAACGCCGATGGCCAGGCCGGCCAGTTCCTCTGTTCGGTCGCCCCGACAAAGATTGAACAGGGCATCGCCGAGGGGATCGATATCACGATCGACGGCGGCTGGCTGAAGCCAGACGGCATGCACTTCAACGGCGCGTTTACGGTCGTGTCGGACGAAGTCTCAACCTCGGGGCCGCTGGCGTTCACCGACATGGTGGTGCCGGCCAACAAGAAGTCGATCAACGGCCTTGACGCGGCAGGCGGGCAGCTGGCCGCCGCGGAGCTGGACAAACCGGTCAACGTCGATTTCCAGGGCTTCACGATGGAAATCCGGGCCATCGACCTGGGCTACAGGCCCCGCGCCAGCGAAGTGCCGGGCTCGGGCTCCGTCTGGATGGTCCTGATGGGCTCGACGCTGCTGTCCGAAAACATTCCGCTCTCGACCGAGACGACCGACAACCTGATCATCGAGTGCCCCAACCAGCTGGGTCTGCCTGTCGTCATCTACGAATCGTCCCAATCGGTCCTGACGGCCAATTTCGACGGCTGTGTCGATGTCAGCGGCGTGCTCGTGCCCGAGCTGACCGAGTCCGGCGCGGCGGCCAGGGCAGGGCGCCGCAATGCCTCGCTCGGGCCGGTCTTCGTCAGTTCGCCGGTCTCCAGCCCCGGCGAAGGCCTGGTCGAGTTCGATACCGACGCGCTGCTGCTAGGCTTCCTGGGCGGGCTGAACGCCCTCGACATCGACGCCGTCACCCGCTTCGGATATGACATGAACAACAGCCGCTGCTATTTCGCGGTCGGCCTCCTGCCCGCCTCCGACGACGGCGCAATCAACTTCGGGGCCGGCGACGTCGAGGATTTCACCGGCATGGTCGTCTACAACATGGTGATGGGCCGCGACGACCAGAACCGCTTTGCCTTCCCGGACGATCCCGGCCAGATCGCCGACTATGTCGAGAATTTACCCGTGCATACGGCGCCGGACACCTTCTTCGGCGCCGGCATCAAGGGACTGCTCCGGATCTCCGGGTTCTGTGAAATCCGCGACCTGTATTTCGGCTTTGGCAGCGGCCCGATTGTCGACGCCAGCGGCGGGCTTTGGCTGCCACTCGACGTCCCCGGCATGATCGCCGGCAACGGGTTCAAGAAAGTCGGCTCGGTCGCGATCACCTACAACCACCCGGAGCGCTACTTCTCGTTCAGCATGACGATCGACGACATCGACATCGTGGTGGCCAAGGTTGGCGGCAGCATCGGCTTCGAGTTCAGCCCGCACCTGTTCGGCGTCTATCTCGGCTACCCCGAGACGCTGGCCGGCAACATCTCCTTTTTCCGGGTTGGCGTGGGCATCGGATTCCGGATCGACACCGAAGGCGAATCCGTCATCAAGGCCAAGATCGAGTTCGGCGTCGAAGAGGATCTTGAGATCCTGATCGTCTACCTGCGCGGCTACCTCTACGCCGGCGCCGACGGAGCCTATTACTTCGGCGGTGAAGGCGGCGACCGCTTTGTGCTCGAGCTCTACCTGAAGGGCGGCATCGAGGGCGGCATCATCGTCGCAGGCGACCGCTACAACATCATCGGGTTCTACCTGGACGCCCGGGGCCGGCTGGAATCCAGGGCCAATGACGCCTGGCTGCTTTACTGCTCCTGCGAAGTCTCCTACAGCCTGGACCTCTGGCTGTTCTCGGTCGAGGGCTCCGTCTCGGCGTCCTTTGACACGACGATCGGCTGACGGGCTATTTCCGCTGGCGCTGGCAGGACGGGCAGTACGTGACACTGCCGCCCAGGTAGGCTTCCTGGACGATGGGCGTGCCGCAAACGCGGCAGGGCAGCCCCTTGCGTTTGGCCGACATCTGCGTCGGGTAGCCGCCGGGGGCGCCGAACAGGTCCTTTTCCGTATCGCGCCCGCCGCTGTCGGCCATCGCCCGTAATGTTTGCCGGACCGCCCGGTACAGGCCGGTCCGCTCGGTATCATCGAGCTGGCTCAGCCTGGTTTTGGGATGCTGGCCGGCCGCAAAGAGGATATCCTGCAAGACGCCGTTGCCCAGCCCCGGAATGCGTTGGTGCGTGGCCAGGAAGGCCTTCAGCGACAGCTTTTCATCTTCCGGAGCCCAAAGGGTGCCAAAGTAGCCGGAGTCAAACGAATCGCCCAGCGGATCCGGCTTGTCCAGTGCCGTTTGGATGTAGGGGTTGTCGATCTCCCCCTCCCGGAAAGCCCACAGCCCGCCGTACATCTGGACCGTGCCGGTCAGCGAAGATCCGTCGTCAAAACCTAGCAGCAGCTGGTGGCGCTGCGGCAGGTCCTGTCCCGGCGCCCACCAGCGCAGGTTGACGCCGTCACCGAAAACCAAAAGCATCCCCTCGGCCTTGATGGCGACAAAGCCGCCGAACGACACGGATGCGCCGATTTTCCGGCCCGTCAGCCGGGCCGGATAGTCCGCCGCGTCCCCGTTGAACCAGGCAAACTTGTGCGCGGTCTGCTGCGTCACGACCTGCCGGATCGTCCGGCCGGTCAGGGCCTGGCCGATCTGCCCGGCCAGAACAAAACTCTCGGGTCGCTCGATCATCCGATCCCCTCCTCACACGCGCATACGGTTATATGATCGGCACGCGCTGTTCCTGACGTGTCGCAACATGGAAGGACAGCGCCCAGGTGACGCGGCCAGCCGGCTCAAAACGCAGTCCGGAGCAGGCCGTCCGCCGCCTGTCTGCCGCCGGCGCTGAAACAATCACCGCCGTGCAGCCGTCTGCGTGCCCGATGACACCGCCATGCTGGCCGCGCCGGGGTAAGTCGCCGGGTTCGGTGTCGTGCACCGACAAGACACCGGCGGGCAAATCCGGCTCGAGTGTGTAATCCATCCGGGTCATGCAGCGCGGCCAGTCCGAACCGCCGTCTGGCAATCGATCGGCAGGCAACGTCTCCTGCGTGATGTCCAGAACAGTCATAATATGGAGCTGCCCCGAGACCGGATGAACCAAACGGCAGGTCTGACCTGGCCGGGGATCGTCCAGCTGCGGGCCGGGGAAAAATTGAGGTTCCGGATCCAAAACAAGCGTCAAAGTCCGGATCCCGGGTTTTCGCTTGCCTGGCCAGGCAAAGGTTGCCCGCATAAACAGCCAGCCGGACCGGTCGCTGCAGCTGTAATGGATCCGCACGGCCTCGGCTTCGGCGCTGTTGGTCCCGTTGTCCCCCGTATCGGGAAGCCAGAAGATGGAACAGGTGCCTTTTTCCGGCAAGGCCGATCCATTCAGTTCGGCGCGCACACGGACCGCCGCGCCAAGCGGGTTCTCGGCCTCCATCTGCTCGCGCAGCACACGTGACGGTCGCCGGTTTTCCTGTACCGCCGCCCATTTGGCACGATAGGTCCCGACCTGTTCCGCATCCGCCTCAAGGCACAGGTCGACGACCAGACCGGCCGGACACAGGTAAAGGGACGGGACACGCCAGTTTTGCCCGTCCCAGGTGAAGCGCTTGCCGACAGCCACTTCCCTGCCGGACCGTTGGCGGCTCTCGCGGCTAAAAAAACCGCCGACTGTTACCTTCCAGGCCGGCTCGCGCACCGTTTCGGGCTTGGGAAAACGAAGCGTTCGCGCGTCGAAAGCTTCCTGCAGCGATCTGACATAACCGTATGGGTCCGGCATGGGACGAAGCGACCAAGTCTGCTGGATGGCGTCCAGGACGGCCTGCTGCTCCGGACTGGCTGCCTCGTGGGTTGCGGTGTCGGCCCGGCGCATCTCGTCACACTCGGGGATCTGCTCCAGGATCGCGGCACTGCCGACGGACAGAATCAGGCGCAAAAAATCGCGGAAGGAGCGCGCCAGCGGGCGCACATAGGGCGGATCCGCCCGGGACGGGCTGACGACGAAAACCATCTCCCCGTGTCCGCGCACCAAGCAAAAATGGATCCCGTCGCTGCCGGTCCAGCCCAATACGCGCGCGCCCAGGGGCGTGCAGAAATATCCGCCGGCCGTGCTGCCCGGCTCCAGTCCGATCTGGGACCAGTCGTGATTCAGGGCGAAAAACTGCTTGACCGTCGGCATCTTGTTTTCAGACGATCTCGGGCGCGCCGTCTGCCTCCAGCTTTGCGGCCAGGCGGCGCAGGTCAGCCAAAGGCCGACCGCCGGCCAGTTGCCCGTAGAGCCGGATCGCCATCTCCGAGAGCGGATCGCCAGATGGCCGTTGTGCGATTTCCTCTAGTGCCTGCCGGGCCCGGTCGGCCGACTGCGGCTGGTTTTGTTCGCCAAGCAGCCGGTAGAGCGCGCCGGCGATCCCGACGGCGATCCAGGCCGGCGAAACCCCGGCCTGTTGGCAGAACAAGGCCGCGCCGACCAGGCGGTCCTCCGGCATCAGCTTGCGCTTCGGATCCGCCCCGACGCGGTCGCAGGTGTCCTTGAGTGCGGCGTTGCCAAAGCGGCGCAGCAAGTCGTCGCTGTGCTCGAGCAGCGGTTCGAGCGGCATCTGGTAGACGCGGGCCAGTGCCCGGGCGCCAGACAGCATCGCCAGCTGCACCATCAGGCGGATCTCCGCCTGGTCGATCGCCTCGCTGATCAACGTCTGCGCCGCGTAAGTGCCCAGGTAGGCACAAATCGCATGCGCCATGTTGTGCAGGTACAACTTGCGCTTGATGTAATAGGCAAACGGCTCAAACGGCACCAGGCGGGGGATATCGGGAATCTCACTCTTGAAAGCGGCTTTGTCGACCGGGAGGAAGCCGTAGCGTTCGACACAGACCCTGAGCGGGTCGCCGTCTTGCATGTCAGGGGTCTGGATCGGTACCATGCGCCCGATCGAGGTCTCGACCAGCCCGATCCGGCGCTCGAAAGCCGGGTGGTCCGCCGGGTCGAGCGAAGCCTTGATATGGCGATCCAGCACCTGGTCCGCGTGCATCAGGTTCTCACAGATCAGGATGTTCAGCGGGGCGTCCGTCTTTTTCAGGCGCCGGGCCAGGCCGGCCGCGAGCGCGGGCGCGATCCGGACAAGGTTGTTGGCGCCGACCGCCGTGGCCGCCAAGTCCGCCCCGGCGACCGCCTCGGCGACCGCTTCGGCGTCGTGTGCGTCGATGGCGCTGACATGGCGGACGATTTGGTCCTCGTGCCCCTCGCTGGAGACGATGCGTACCGGATAGCTGCCGGACCGGTTCAGGTTTTCTATCAGGCCGGCCGCGACATCGATAAACGTGACGCGGTAGCCCGCCTGGCCCAGCAGCGCGCCGATAAAACCACGCCCGATGTTGCCGGCGCCAAAAATAACCGCTTGTTTCATGGTGTCCTCCCATGCGGCTGCTTCTCCTGCCGCAGTTCTTGCATCAGCGGGTATAGCTTCTTATAAGTGGCGAAGCGCTCCTGGTACTGCGCATGCCGGCAAGCATCGGGGGCGAAGACGCGATCAGTCCTGACCAGGCCGGCCGCCGCCTCATGGTGTGATCTGAAGACACCGCACGCGGTTCCGGCCAGGATCGCCACGCCCAGCGTGCCGGCCTCTGAGACGAACAGCCTGGTGACCGGTATGCCCATCATGTCAGCTTTAAGCTGCAAGAAGGGCTCCGACCGGGCCAGGCCGCCGACTGCCGCCAGCGATTCGATTATAACACCGGCGCCGGCCAGCTTTTCGACATTGACCATAATTTCGAACGTAATGCCCTCCAGGATGCCCCGGATCATTGCCTCCGGCCCGGTGTCGATCGTCAGTCCCGCCATCAGGCCCTGCGCGCCCGCATCCATGTAGGGGGTCGCGGCACCGGCGAAATGGGGCAGGACCAGGATCGGCGAAGGCCCCGGTGATGCGAGCGCGCGCTCGATCATCAGCGTGTAGGCGTTGATGCCGCTCTTTTCCGATTCCAGCCGGTAGGGCAGGCCGAGACGGTCGCGGAACCACTTGAGCAGGCTGCCGCCGGTAAACGTGAACGCATACGTGACATACAGGCCGGGCAGCACGTGAGGCACGCAGGCAAAATGGTTGGACGCCATAGCCGGCGTCAGGAGCGGCCGGGCAAAGGCCGGCGTGATGCATTCGGTCGAGCCCAGGCCGTCGACCGCCAGCCCCGGCCGTACAACGCCGGCGCCGAGAGCGGCGCACGCCTGGTCGTGGCCGCCGGCGGCCAGGATGACATCACCGGGCAGCCCAAGCTCTCCGGCAAGGGCTTTTTCGATCTTCCCGAGCAAGGTCCCCGACGGCACCGGCTCCGCGAATTTTTCCCTGTCTATGCCGGCCGCGTCGAGCAGCTCGTCCGACCAGTCTTTTTGCCAGATGTCAAAGGCCATGGTGCGGGCAGCCAGCGAATAGTCGGTGGCCGGCCGGGCTCCGAGGCGGAAGAGAATAAAATCGGCAAACAACAGGAATTTCCAGGTTTGGCGGTAAATCTCCGGCCGGTGTTCTTTCAGCCACATGATTTTGCACAGGCTGAACATCGGCTGGATGTAGGTGCCGGCAATCGCGAGCACCCTGGTGTCGCCCGGGTCATTCCGGAGCTTGTCCGCCTCCTCACGGCCGCGGCTGTCGATGTAGAGCATGCTGTTGCAAAGCACGCGGCCGTGCCGGTCGACGGCGACGACGGCCTCGCCGAACGAGGACACCCCGATCGCCCGGATCTTATCATCACGATACGCGGCCGTCACCTGTCCGATCACGGCCTGGACCTGGGTCCAGACAAGATCCGGATCCAGTTCCTCCCAGCCGGGCTGCGGCGAGACCAGGGCATATTCCCGGCTGGCCTCGGCCAGAACGGCGCCGTCTGCGGCGACGATCGTCGCCTTACAGCCGGAGGTCCCGATGTCAAGTCCCAGAATCGACATGCCTGGCGCCTAACGGGCGGACGGCATCGGGCGGACCCATTGTTCCAGGTATCCGCCGACGATGCGCCGCATCGCCTGGAAGATGATCGTCTGCCGGTAAACGGTCGTGAAAAAATCGATCGACAGACCGCGGTCTTCGCGACAAGCCGGTCCCAGCAGACCAGCCGCTTTGAGTTCGGCGACAACCTGGCTGCCCGCGGCCTGGTCGGCATGAGCCGCCAGTTCCCGGAGCAGGTGCGGCGACGCGTCACGTTCCAGCGCTGTCCAGAGATTGACTTTGCACACGCCGTCATCGGCCAGGCCGGCGATCTGGTCGGCCGGAACGGATGAGGCGCCGTGCAGGACGATGCGCGGGCCGACCCGATCCCGGATGCGGCGGGCCTGGTCGCCGTGGTAGGTCAGATTGCCTGCGGCGGCCCGATGCTCGGTGCCCAGGTTGGCAACGATCAGGTCGACGCCGGTTCCCTCGAGGTAGGCCTGGGCCTTGTCGGCCGTTGTCAGCGCGCAGCGGATATCGCCGGTCGCGTCGACGATCTCGTCACACGCCCCCTCAATGACGATTTTTTCTCCCTGCTCGGCGACAAACCGGCGCGTCCGGCGGATGTTTTCCTCCAGGGGCACGCTCGAAGCATCGAACATGATCGATGAAAACGCATGCATGTCCCAGCGCAGAAGTTCCTCGTCGGCGTCGAACTGGGTATGGTCGAGATGGACCAGGATGCGCAGCCGGCTGTAAGGCGAATCGGAGCCGGCCAAAACGTTAAGGTCGGCGAGGAACAGCTTGAGGCCGATGTCCCAGCGTCGGGTCTGGGTGTAGTTGGCCGACTGGCTGCGGTGCGCGTAGCGGTTGGTCAAGGCCAGGATGATCGGCAGATCCGGCTCGCCGATGGCCTCGCCGCGCAAACGAACCGCGTCCAGGATGGCCTCGGTCGTCGTCAGGTTCTCTGTGCAAAAGCAGGGCAGGACGCGTTTCCTGTCCGCGGCTTCCCGGTAGATGGCAAGGACCGCCTGGCGGTCGGTGACAATGGACATAGCGGTCTCCTTATCCGAGCGCGAACAGCTCGTAACCCAAGTAGGTGCTAAAAGCCTCTTCAAGGACTGTTTTCATCCGGCCGACGCCGACCGTTGTATGGTGGCGGAAGCCGTGGCGGCCGATCCGGAGCAGGATCTGCTGCAGGTTATCGATCCGGGCCACACCGCCGCAGCCAAAGAAGCCGTCCGGGATCCGATCGTCGGTAAATTCGCCTTCGCCGACATAGAATGTGAGGCGGCCGTTTTCGGTCTTGCAGTTGGAGAAGGTCATCGGGAAAGCCCGGATACGGCCTTCGTCGCTGCCCCAGCCCTGGTCCGGCTGGTTCTTGGAAAACATCTTGTGATCGGTCACGGTTCCGCGGGCGGCCATCAGGGACTCGGCGATCGGCCCGCAGTGGAACAGGATGACCTTGTCCTGGTCCTCGCCGTAATTGTTGTTCCAGTCGACGCAGGCGGTCGGCTGTTCGGATGACAGCTTCATCGCCTGCATGCTGATCGCCGAGCACAGGTCGGTCTCGCACGAAGCGACGATGCCCCGGTCGTTCAGCTCACCGAGCAGCACGCAGGGGGCGATCCCGTACCAGGTCTGCAGTTCTTCCCAGCAGCGCAGCGACAGGGCGTCGAGCTGGTACTCGGCGATATACGCGTCGAGCACCGCCGATAGCTTGGCCAGGCTGAGCAGTTTGGCGGACGGGACACGGGAGACGTCGGTGTAGGCTTTGAGACGGTCGATTTTGGCCGCGACCGCCGCATCTTCATCCTTCATCTGGCCGATCCGGTGCACAACGGCGGACAGGTCAAACGACTCCACCGTAATGTTGTTCGCCTGCAGCGTAATCTCGTCGAAGCGCACCGTCTTGAACGCGGTCGTGCGGGCGCCGAAGCAGCCGATCGTCAGCCGGCGCATGCCGCGCACCACGCGGCAAACGGCGGCAAAGTCGTGCAGCTGGTCTCGGAAGGCGTCAGACAGCGGATGGACGACGTGCGGCGGAAAGACGGTAAACGGGATGCGGTACTGGTGGAAAACATCCTCGATGCTGAACTTGCCGCAGAATGCGTCGCGGCGGCAGGCGAAATCGAGCTTATCCAGCTCGTCCGGATAAGCCTGGATCAGGATCGGTACGCCGGCGTCGCGCAAGGCCGCCACCGCGCCGTTCTCATCGCTGAAATTGGGCATGCAGAGGATGACCCCGTCGAAGCGGCCGCGCTGCGCCTGGAGCCAGTCCGCGTACAGGCGGCCGTCGGCGCGTGTCTCAATACCGCCATACGGGGTCGCCTGCTCGTCGAGCAGCAGGGCGTCGTACCCGCACGAGGTGACCGCCTGGCGCATCTCCGCGCGGGCCGAGGCGATCAGGGTCTCCGGCATGAAGCCGCGATTGCCAAAATAAAGGGCGAACGTCATCTTTTTCTTTTCCATCGTGAAACCTCGCAAGAAAGAAGGATGCTTCCCTCTTATTGTAACCGTCATTTTCTGTTTCAGCTATGGAAAAATGTCAAAAGGCTGGTAAAATCGTCCGGATATTTTAGCTTGCTAAAAGTTAGTTATAGGTAACATAGATCACCGCGCCCTCCGTGGAGCCCATTATAATAAAAGCAAGACAAACGAAGACGCTGGCCCGGGAGCGATGCATGCTTCCCTTTTGGTCAGATGTGAATGGGAGGTCTTACCATGAAACATACATTACCGACACTAAATTATGCGTATGACGCGCTCGAGCCTTACATCGACGCGCGCACGATGGAAATCCACCATACCAAACACCACCAGGCGTACATCGACAAGCTCAACGCCGCCCTGGCGGGCCGTCCGGAACTGGCCGACAAACCGCTTGAGGCGCTGCTGGCGGATCTCGACGCACTGCCGGCCGACATCCGCACCGCGGTGCGCAACCATGGCGGCGGGCACGCCAACCACACCTTGTTCTGGACCGTAATCGGGCCTGGGCAGGGCGGCAGGCCCCAAGGCGATCTGGCCGCGGCGATCGACCGCGCGTTCGGCAGTTTTGACGCTTTCAAGGCACAGTTTGCGGACGCGGCAGCAGGTCGGTTCGGCAGCGGCTGGGCCTGGCTGGTCAAGGACAAAGACGGGAAACTGTCAATCGATTCGACCGCCAACCAGGACTCCCCGCTGATGGCGGGCAAGACGCCGCTGCTTGGCCTGGACGTCTGGGAGCACGCTTATTACCTGAAATACCAGAACAGGCGTCCTGAATATATCGGAGCCTTTTGGAATATTGTCAACTGGCAGCAGGTGGCCGCCAACTATAACCATTGACCTTTTACGCTGCTGACCGCCGACCAGCACCGGAACGCTTCGCCGAAGCGTTCCGTTTTTTAATCGTAACTTGCCGTGCGCAGATGCCGGGGCAGCGAACCGACCACGATCAGGCGCTTGTCCTTGTCGTAGAGAAAATAGATGCGCAGCAACAGCCCCGCCTTGTCACCGATGCGCAGGTGCCGGTCAAGCAGGCTTTCGACCGGTTTGCCTTTGTGCCCGATCGTGTACTTGATCTTGTAGTCGGTCGGGTACATGGTGACAGAGACGCCCTTGACCGGCGCGACATCGAAGCCGCGCGCGTATTTTTGCGCGCAAAGCTGCTTTTTGTCGTCTTCGCTGATCAGGCCAAGCAGCAGGTCGCGGTACTCGCAGGCTAAAAATTCCAAGGCGTCGCAAAGCAGCGGCAGGTTGACCTCGTCCGCCGTGACATCCGACAGTTCGCGCAGGGCCCGCGCATGCAGCAGCAGCTTACCGTCGAAAAACCGCCTGACCCAGTCGGGCAGTTCGGCCAGGCAGGCCGGGCGTTCGGCCAGGATCTGCAAGCGCCGGATCTTTGCGTCTTTTTTACCAAGCTCTGCCAGGTAGCGCTGTTCCAGGTTGTCCTTTTCCTGACGCAGCGATGCCATATCGGATTCCTGGGCCGAGATCTGCTCCGTGAGCCGTTTGATTTTTTTCTCTTTCAGATCAAGCATCGACTGCAAATGCCGCCGGTCGTCGGCATGGCGCGCTAGCAACGCCTGCTCGCGTTCCTCGCCAGCACGCAGGATTTCCTCCTTGCTGTGGTGAATGTCCAGGATTTGCTTGCGTTCGATCGCCTTGGCTTCGGGCAGGAAGACGACGGATTTGAACACCACCGGCTTTTGCTTCGGGTATTCCTGGAGCCAGGCATCCAGCCGCACCCGCTCGCCGGACGGGTTGTGCCGGATCCGCTCGTAAGGGATATGCCTATGGTCATGGCCGAAGGCAACCGGTTCGACCACCAGGGCCTCACCGGGAAAAAGCGCGTAGCCGCAGATTTTCTGAAAAGCGGCCAGCTGCGCGGCCGGGACGAAGAAGAACTGGGCGTAACCCATCTTGTCGTGCGCCAGTCGCTCCAGCTCGAGCTGGACCGGTATTTCGGGATCCGGCACCAACGGCAGCGGCAGGATACCGGCCGGCGACCGGCTGAGCTTGGCGATCAATTCGCCGGGCGTGGGCAACTGCTCGGGTCCGGGCATTTCCGGCACGGCTTCGGCGACGATCACGGCAGGAAGCATCCGGTCCGGGTGCTTCAGCCAGGCCTTCAGGTTCTGCAGGGCGCCCGTCCGGTCCAGCCGAATCGCCTCCGTACCGACCGGCCAATTATGCGTCAGGCCCAGGCGCGGGTTGCGGACCATCTGCCCGACCAGCGCCAGGCGGTAGACTTCACAAGGTGCCGTCGTTCCCTCCGGTTCCGAAACCAACGTGCGAAAACCGCATGCGACACGGCCGTTCACCAGATGAAACGCGACATGGGTTTCAAACAACCGGCCGGCGACCGGATTTCGGGCCTGGTTTCCGGCTCCAGGATCTGGACCCAGGTCAGGCTCATTGAGCTGCATCGCCCAGATCTGCTCCTGCGGCAGCCAGATCACGTCGAGCGCGTAGCCTGTATCGAGGCGAAACGAATGGAAACGGTCCAGACCGACCCTGTCCGCCGCGTCCGGCTCAGGCCAGTCCAGCTCGGGCGGGATGCCGAACTGGCGGAAGCGCTTGCGCAGCCAGCTGAACGTCTCCAGCGCACAAAGAGCAAGCGCCTCATCGGGAGCTGCCCGGCCCGTCTCAGACAGCAGCTGGTACGACGGGTAGATGACGTTGCGCAGCAACGGCAGTGGCTGGTGGCGGTGTGGCGTTTGTTGTGAGGCAGTCATATCCGATCCTTTTGGGATTCCGGCATCTGGCCGTTCAGTACGATCGCTCAGGGGCTTTCATCCACGCCTCCCGGGAAAACGGGCAACTGATCGCTTAGCGGTCCTTAGAAACCCATGTTCTCCAGGATAACGACAGCTTTTTCGATGGCCTGGTTGCAGATCGCACGTTTACGCTCCGGCGCCATGGTCTGGCCCGCTTTTTCATCGCGCACATCGTAACCGAGCAGGTCACGGCACAGCACGGTGCCTTGCTCTTTGCGGACCTGATCCATAAATCTGATCGTCATGCGGTTGCATTGCTCTTTTGTGGCTTTATCCGCCGCATCGGTCTGGCCGTATTTCAGCCCGATCGCCATAACGGCGCCGCTGATGGCGCCGCAGACTTCACCGGAGCGCAGTCCGCCGCCGAAACCGCCGGCAAAACGCAGCGCGGTTTCCCGATCCATCCCCAGGCTGCCGGCAAACGCCGCGATCACCGCCTGGGCGCAATTGTAGCCTTCTCCGAAGGCATCCAGGGCTTGTTTCACTTTTTCTGACATATCCGATCCCCATTTCCCTTATTTGCTGCGGCTGGAGCCGCACCTTGATTGTATCACAGGGCGCGTCAGGACACGGCCTCCTCCGGATCAGGCTGGATGTGCGGGATGACACGGCGGATGTAAAGGCAAAGGCCCAGCAGCAAAAATCCTTTGATGACGACCAGGAACTGCGACCCGTAGAAGGGCAGACCGAGGAAGTGCCAGGGCGCGTGCGGTTCGGTCAGGGACAAAAACCAGGTTCCGAAGGCCGAACCGAACAGGACGCTGATGTTGGCAGAAAAGTTCCAGAACGTGATGTACAAATCGGTATTGCCCTTGGGCAAGTTGACATAGAACAGGTTGGCGAAGACCAGGCTGGTTCCGACGGAGATGAACCCCTGGACGATGCTGACGACCACATAGACCCATTTCGTCTGGCTGGTCGCGAACGCGATCGGAAACTCCATCAGGGCGGTCATGAAAACAACCAGCAGCAGCAGGGTCGACCAGGAATGAAGGCTGATCGCGCGCCGCCAGTAGCGCAGCAGGAACGCGCTGCAGACGGCATTGACGATCGACCCGATGTAGACATAGGTGTAACCGACCTGAACGGTGTTCAGGACATAGTAGATCCACGTGCTGGCGTTGACATTGGCAAAACAGCTCCAGAGCATGACGATCAGGGCGGTCAGGAGAAACTTGCGCGACCGGATCGGGATGCGGATGATGTCCCAGACCGCCACTTTGCTGCCCATGTTCTTATACGGGAATTCGCGCGGGATCGTATAGAGCAGCACGGCGCTGAGGATCAGAAGGCCTGCTGCAGCGTAACGCGCGATCGTGATCACACGTGCTTGCAGCGGGGATCCTGCCAGGGCGTCCGCGATCAGGGACGCCGTGATCGCGACCCCGGTGCCCACGGTCGCGCTGATCAGGTTCGAATAGGAAAAATAGATGTTCCGGTCATCGCCGCGGGGCAGAAAATGGATGTGCCAGGCAGCCGATCCGGAACCGAACAGGGCATTGGACGTGTTGCCTAAAAACAGCAAAATGCCAAACCAGACCGTCCGGCCGACGTAGTCGCTGACAAAATGGGGCATGATGGTCGTGGCGATCACCACGGTCGCATAATAAAACAGCACATTGAAGATCATGATCGCCCGCCGCTTGCGGAACTTGCTCATGATCACAGGCGAGAGCAGGCTGAAGGCCCAGGCGACATAAGGGATAAAGGCGATGATGCCGACGCGGACGATGTCGATGCCGTTCAGGCTCAGGAAACCGGTGTAGAAAACACCGGTGATGAAGACGTTGGCGATACTGGCGATCAGGGTGTTGAGCAAGAGGAAGCTTCTCCCCTTGGCCAGATCGTCTTTGAAATTAAAGACCCGGAAAAAATCCGAGTACCGGATTCGATCGCGAATCGAGATCACCAGTCAACCTGCTTTCTGCGTCACTTAGGCCAGCTGGCCTGATCGTCTTTAGTTTGACAGCATGCCCATTGAAAGTCAATCAGCCGCCAAACACGTCATACGCCTGTTTTTAGTCAGTTGAACAGGTTTTTCCGGGCGTCGGCAAAGATATTTCTACGGGAGCATCACAACGTTTACGTTGTAATTTTCACCGATTTCCGCTAGAATTATTATGATTGGATAACAAACAGCCCCCAGGGGCATTAACAGGAGGATGTATCATGGCGATTAAAGTTGGCATTAATGGTTTTGGCCGAATTGGCCGCATGGTTTTCCAGGCTATTTGCGACCAGGGCTTGCTGGGTAAGGAAATCGATGTCAAGGCGGTCGTTGATATCTCGACTGACGCCGATTATTTTGCTTACCAGATGAAATACGATTCGACGCAGGGCAAGTTCAAGCACACGGTCACCACCGAAAAGAGCAGCCCGGATCTTGAAGACAACGACACGTTGGTTGTCAATGGCAACAAGATCAAGTGCGTCATGGCGACACGCAACCCCGCGGATCTTCCCTGGGGCGCGATGGGTGTCGACTATGTCATCGAGTCAACCGGCATTTTCAACGATATGGAAAAAGCTTCCGGCCACATCGCCGCAGGCGCCAAGAAGGTTATCGTTTCTGCTCCCGGCAAGGGCGGCATGAAGACCATTGTCATGGGCGTCAATGAGACTGAATATGATCCTGCCAAGCATGATGTCGTTTCCAACGCGTCCTGCACGACCAACTGCCTGGCCCCGCTGGTTCATGTCATCCTCAAGGAAGGCATCGGCATCGAGACCGGCCTGATGACGACGATCCACTCCTATACGTCGACCCAGAAGACCGTTGACGGCCCGTCCAAGAAGGACTGGCGCGGCGGCCGTGCTGCGGCGATCAACATCATCCCCTCGACCACCGGCGCCGCCAAGGCCGTCGGCGAGGTTCTGCCCCAGGTCAAAGGCAAGATGACCGGCATGTCGTTCCGCGTTCCGACGCCGACCGTCTCGGTTGTCGACCTGACTTTCACCGCCGTCCGCGACTCCTCGATCGATGAAATCGACGCCAAGCTGAAGGAAGCTTCCCGGACTTACCTCAAAGATATCCTGGGCTTTACCGATGAGGATCTGGTCTCGACGGATTTCATCCACGACCCCCGTTCCTCGATCTATGACAGCAAGGCAACGCTGCAGAACAACCTCAAGGGCGAGAAGCGCTTCTTCAAGGTCGTTTCCTGGTACGACAACGAGTGGGGCTACAGCAACCGCGTCGTCGATCTGGTCCGTTACATGGCCCAGAAGGACGGCAGCCTCTAAGCTTTGCCATCTGAGCTCACATAGAATAAAATAAAACCAAGCGGCCCTTTGCCACCACAGGCAAAGGGCCGCTTTCTAAGGGGCTGTTAAGAAATTAGCAGCTCTTTTCTCCGAGAGATTGACAAGTCTGGTCAATCTTTCGGAGAACCTATAGAGCATCTTACTGATGAACAGTCCCTTATTCCGGAATATTCAATCCGGTCAGATTTCTTTTTGCAGCGCGGCAAAGCAGCGGGCAGCTTCGTCCAGCTGTTCCAGGGTGTGGGCCGCCGACACTTGCGTCCGGATGCGTGCCTTGCCCAGCGGCACGACCGGATAGGTGAACCCGATCACATAAATGCCCATCTCCAGCAGACGATCGGCCATGCGCAGAGTCTTGGGCTCATCGTAGACCATGACCGGAACGATCGGGTGCTCCCCAGGCAGGATATCCAGGCCGCTTTCTGCCATCCGTTCCCGGAAAAAGCGGGTGTTCTCCCGCAATCGCTTCAGGATGGACGTGTCGGTCTCAAGCAGGCGGAAAACCTCAAGGGACGCGGCCGCGATCGCCGGAGCCAGCGTGTTGGAAAAGAGGTAGGGCCGGCTGCGCTGGCGCAGCAGGTCGACAATCGTCCGGTTGGCGCTGGTGTAGCCGCCGCTGCCGCCGCCGAGCGCCTTGCCGAAGGTTCCGGTCAGGATATCGACGCGGTCGGTGACGCCAAAATGCTCCGGCGTGCCCCGGCCATGTTCGCCGACTACCCCGACAGCATGGCTGTCGTCGACCATGACCAGCGCGTCAAAACGTTCGGCCAGGTCGCAGATCGCCGGTAAATCGGCATAAGTCCCGTCCATCGAAAAGACGCCGTCCGTAGCGATCAGGAGCAGCCGGGCGCCGTTGTCGCGGGCCAGGGTCAGCTGGCGGAGCAGATCGTCCATGTCGTTGTTGCGGTAGCGGTAGCGCTTCGCCTTGCAAAGCCTGATGCCGTCGATGATGCTGGCGTGGTTGAGCTCGTCGCTGATCACCGCGTCCGCGTCTGTCAGCAGCGTTTCGAACAGGCCGCCGTTGGCGTCAAAGCAGGAGGAATACAAAATGGTGTCCTCCTTGCCCAAAAACGCGCTGACCGCCTCTTCCAGCTGCTTGTGCAAACGTTGCGTCCCGCAGATGAAACGAACCGACGACAAGCCGAAGCCCCAATCGTCCAGGCTGTTCCGGGCAGCTTCGATAACGCGCGGGTCGGCGGAAAGGCCCAGGTAGTTGTTGGCACACAGGTTGATCACCGGCTTTTGTCCGACCGGCGTGATTACCGTGCCCTGCGGACCGGACAGGACGCGCTCATTTTTTTTTAGCCCCTTGGCCTCGATCTCGTCGAGCATCTTCGCATACAGGGTATAGGCTGTCTTCATGATTTCCTCCTTGTGGCTAGAATCCGTTCTGCCAGTCCAGGATCACCTTGCCGGATTGCCCGGAGCGCATGATCGCGAACGCCTGCTCATATGCGCTGGCCGGCAGCCGGTGCGTAATCACGGGGTCGATGGACAGGCCGCTTTGCAGCATTGTCGTCATCTTGTACCAGGTTTCAAACATCTCGCGACCGTAGATGCCCTTGATCGTCAATCCGTTGAAGACAACTTTATTCCAGTCGATCCGCGTATCCTGCTTGGGGATCCCCAGCAAGGCGATCTTGCCGCCATGGTACATCGTGTTGATCATGTCGTTGAACGCGGCGGGGCTGCCCGACATCTCAAGCCCGACGTCGAAGCCCTCCTTCATTTTCAGATCCCTGACGACATCCGCCAGCTGCGTGCGCGCAACATTGACCGCCCGGGTGGCGCCCATCTGCCGGGCCAGTTCCAGGCGGTAGTCGTTGACATCCGTCACGACGACATGGCGTGCGCCGACGTGGCGGCAGATTGCCGCGGCCATGAGCCCGATCGGCCCCGCTCCGGTAATCAAAACATCCTCGCCGACCATGTCGTAGGTTAGGGCGGTGTGTGTCGCGTTGCCCAGCGGATCGAAACAGGCGACCAGGTCGTCCGGCAGGTCCGGCGCGCAGCGCCAGACGTTGCTGCTGGGGATCACCAGGTATTCCGCGAAGGCGCCGTCCCGGTTGACGCCGACGCCCTGGGTGTTCTTGCACAGATGGCGGCGGCCGGCCAGGCAGTTGCGGCAAGCGCCGCAAACGATGTGCCCTTCGCCCGAGACGCGCTCGCCAACCGTAAATCCGCTCACATTCTCACCGACCGCGTCGATCAGGCCGACAAACTCGTGCCCGATCACGATGCCGGGCGGGATCGTCCGCTGGGCCCATTCGTCCCATTGCTCGATGTGCACATCGGTGCCGCAGATGGCGGTCTTGAGGATGCGAATCCGGATGTCGTTCTTGCCCGGGACAGGAACCGGCACATGCCTCAGCCAGATCCCCGGCTCGGCCTTGTCTTTGACCAGCGCACGCATCGTATCCATTGCCATCACCTTCTGTCCGTATAAATGAATGTTCCGCCGTTGGTGTACAGTTCAATTATGACAAACCAAGCCGGTAATTTCAAGCCCCGTGCGCGCATGATGCGACACATCTTCATTCGTATATTTATGATATTACAGGCTATATAAGCCTTATTTTAAGGATTCCAGATCTGAATTTGTTTCATTTATTAACCTAACTGCGATTAAAAAAACCAGGCGTGCCGCAAGGCGGGGCCGATACCTGCCAGCAGGGGCACATGTCCTTTCCACAAGGACAGATGACACCAGTTAACCGCCAAGCCTGTGCGCATGTGAAAGACACTTGCTCGCGACAGCGCCTACTCGCCTGAATCGGAGCCGTATTCGACCTGTCCCCAGGTCGCGCCCCACACTTTCATTGCCTTGATAATCGGTTTGAGGCTGCGCCCTTTTTCGGTCAAGCTGTACTGGACGGTCGGCGGAATGGTGGCGAACGCCTCACGCGTGACGATGTGCTTCTTTTCCAGGTCGCGCAGGCGGGCGGACAATGTCTTGGGGCTGACATTGCCCAACGACGCGCGCAGCTCACCGAAGCGGCGGGTTCCCTCGAACAAGTCGCGAATAATCAGGAACGTCCATTTGCCGCCAAGCACATCGAGTGCTTTTTCGATCGAACAGGCGATCTCACCCACGCAGGGCTGAGCGGGTGCGTCCGATGATTCTGTTGCTATTTTTTGCTGCATTGTTTGTTATCCTCCTGGGAGTTAGTCCGAAACGTCCTGTTTGCGCTAATTGTATCTTTTGTGAAACTATATGTCAATGATGTAACTACTTTATCTAAGGTAGTGATTATGCTATAGTACCGGTGTAAAGGAGGATGAATATGGACTATCGTAAAATTGGCCGTGACGCGGCCGAAACATCACTATTCGGGATGGGCTGCATGCGTTTGCCGCTTGAGGTTCAGCCGGATGGCAGTAAACAGCACGGCAAGATCGACGAGGATGAGGCGATTCGCATGATTCGCTACGCGGTCGACCACGGCGTGACCTATTTCGACACCGCCTACCCCTATCACCAGGGCAACAGCGAACGGGTCGTGGGCAAAGCGCTCGCCGGCGGCTACCGCGAAAAAGTGCTCCTGGCGACCAAGATGCCGGTGTGGCAAGTCAAGAAAACCGAGGATTTCGAGCGGCTGCTCAACGAACAGCTGGAAAAGCTGCAGACGACCTGGATCGACTTTTATCTTCTGCATGCCCTGCACGAGGAATCCTGGCAGAATGTCAAGCGGCTCGGTGTGCTCGATTTTCTCGAAAAGGCGCGCCAGGACGGGAAAATTCGCCACATTGCGTTTTCTTTCCACGATCAGCTGCCGGTCTTTAAGGAGATCGTCGACAGCTTCGCCTGGGATATGTGCCAGATTCAGCTCAACCTGCTCGACGAAAACTACCAGGCGGGCCTTGAGGGAATGCACTATGCGGCAGAACGCGGGATCAGCATCGTCGCCATGGAACCGCTGCGCGGCGGCGCCCTGGCCCAAAAGGTTCCCCCGGACATCAAGGCGGTCTGGGAACAGGCGCCAATCAAGCGCAGCCCGGCTGAATGGGCCTTCCGCTACCTGACCGATTACCCGCAGATCAGCGTTATCCTGAGTGGCGTGACCACCATGGAGCAGCTCGTCGACAACATCCGTATTTTCGACGACGCCAAGCCCGAATCTCTGACCGGTCTGGAAAAGAATCTGCTCGGCCAGGTGCAGACGATCTACCGCGACAAGATCAAGGTCGGCTGCACGGGCTGCAACTACTGCATGCCCTGCCCGTTCGGGGTCTCTATCCCGGATGTTTTCAGGATCTACAACCAGGCGTTCCTGTATGACGATCCCGCCGCCAGCCGCAAGCAGTACCAGTCATTGCTCAGCAAGCAGCATGACGCGAGCCAGTGCCAATCTTGCGGCCAGTGCGAACCGCAGTGCCCGCAGAACATCCCGATCATCGCAAAACTGACCGAAGCACACGCGTATTTGACCCAAACCTGATCTAGAGACACAACCCCGGTGCTCGAGCCGGTCAGCGATGACCGGCTTTTTCACGCCAGAAAATATCGCCGGGTCGCGCGGCGCAGCCGGGGGGCGACCGATGCGGTCAGCAGGGCAAAAAGGCCATCGGTGGCCAGGTACGGGATCATGCCGATCTGGAGGATGCGCACAAGCCCCGTGCTGTCGCCGCTGACGATGTTTTTCAGCACATACAGGTAACCGGTTCCGCACAGGTAGACGACAGCCAGTCCGGCGGCGTTGATCGCCAGCGCCGAAAACAGCTTGAGACCGTTGCGCTGCGGGTCCGCCCGGTCAGCCAGATGGCCGATCAGGGCTGCTGCCAGCACCATCCCGGGCAGATAGCCAAAAGAAGGTTGCAGCACATAGGCCGGACCGCCGCCGGCCGCGAAGACCGGCAAGCCGGCCAGCCCGATCAGAAGGTACAGGCCCTGGGCGGCCAGCGCCCGCCGGCCGCCCAGCAGTAATCCGGTCAAAAAACAAACCGCGGTCTGGAGGGTGAACGGAATCGGGCCGGCCGGTATGACCAGCTTGCCGCCGACGATGGCCAACCCGCAGAAGATGGCGCAGATTGCCAGGTTGAAGATGTTTTTTCGCATACCAGCTCCCTACCGGCACCGCGGCCGTGTTGATTCGCGGGCCCAAGACATGCGGCCAGTATAGCAAATTGCGCCTTTTTGTCAACTTTTATTTGCATTAATGGATCTATTTGGTTGACAATCTCACAATGTCGTCGGATGGTAGCCCATCAGGCCGCGCACCGACACGGCTCCGGAGCGAACCGTTTGCCGTTGTCCCCTGGCATCCAGCACGACAAGCTCCCCTTCCTCGTCCAGATCCACTGCCTGGCCGATCCACGCCGGCCGGCCTTGTTCCACGATGCGAACGGTTTTGCCCAGCGTCAGGAGCAAGGCGCGATACGACCCGATCCAGGCCGCCCGATCCAAAAGCAGCCCTTCCAGCGCCTGGAAGCGCCGCAAAACGGCGCAGAGTATATCCAAGCGCCGGAAGGGCCTGTCACATTCGAGCCGAAGCGAGGTCGCAGATGCCGCCAGATCGTCGGGAAAGTGGGTCTGGTTCAGGTTCAGGCCGATCCCGATCACCAGGTAGGCGACGCGGTTTTCTTCCATGGCAGTCTCTGTCAATATCCCGCCCAGCTTTTTGCCGCTGCTTTTAGCGATCAGGTCGTTAGGCCACTTGATGCCGGCAAAAGGCCGCTCTTCCTGCGCGTCGACCAGCAGGTTAAGACCCTGTGCGGTGCAAAGCCCCGCAAACAGCGTGGCGCTGGCCATCTCACGCGCATCGGCCTCGGGGCGCAGGAGCAGCGAGCATGTCAGATTGAGATCGGCCTGTGAGACCCACGTGTATCCGCGTCGGCCGCGACCCGCGGTCTGGTAACGGGCGATGAAAAGGCTCCTGCCTGGAGCGCCGGCCGCCGCGGCCCGCTTGGCCATCTCGTTTGTGGAATCCGTCTCGTCGACGATTTCAACAGCCTGGATATAGTCGGCCAGTCCGTGCGCCGCCAGGGCATCTGACAGCGTCTTTGCACTCAGGATGTCCGCCTCGCGGATCAGCTGGTACCCCCGGTTCGTCCTGGCCTCGATCTGGTGCCCGTCGCGGCGCAGCTGTCCGACATGTTTCCAGACTGCCGAACGCGAGATGCCGATCCGGTCGCTGATCTCGTTTCCGGACACAGAACCCGGATTTTCTTTCAGTATGGCAAGGATCTTGTTCTTCACGACGTCCTCCCGCTGCAGATTGGGGCGCGGTGCGCCCGTCTTGTTCAGGCAAAAAAATAGTTTGACAGGCTAAAAAAATAAGTGCCATGTCCGCCTCTTTCCATTATACTGTAACTAAGGGACTGTTCATCAATAAGCAGCTCTATAGGTTCTCCGAGAGATTGACCAGACTCGTCAATCTCTCGAAGAAAAGAGCTGCTAATTTCTTAACAATCCCTAAGACCATCCAATCAGATGAGGGGGCATGGGCCAAGCACATGATCAAACGCCGTTATGATGTTGTCTTCACGGTCATGCGACCGTTTTTTCGTCTCTACACCCGCCTGGCTTACGCCTACCGGGCTTTGCCGGCACCGATTCTGCCCAAAGGCGAGCCAGCTCTGATCCTGTCGAATCACAACGCCGCGCTGGATCCCTTCTTCCTGGCCCTCAGCTTCAGGCGGCCGATTTTTTTCGTGGCCAGCGACCACATTTTCCGTCTGGGCCTGGTCAGCCGCATCATCCGTTACCTCGTCGCGCCGATCCCGATCGTCAAGTCGCAGATGGATCTGCGCACCTTGCGCCAAATCCGCGAAACGATTCGTGACGGCGGCCTGGTCGGCCTGTTCCCCGAGGGCAACCGCTCGTTCCACGGCAGGACCATGTTCATCCCCCCGTCGACCGGGAAGCTGGTCAAGCAGCTCGGCTGCACCGTCCTGCTCTACCGGCTTGACGGCGGCTACCTGACATCGCCGCGCTGGGCCATAAGACGCCGCAAGGGCTTTTTGCAAGGTCAGGTGGTGCGGCGGATCGACCCGGCCGAACTGGCCAGATTATCGCCGGACGAGATATTCCGGATCATGAGCGAAGCACTGGATGTCGACGCATTCGCCTGGCAGCGGAAAAAAAAGATCCCTTACAAGGGGCGATTGCTCGCCGAAGGTTTGGAGCGGACCTTGTTTGTCTGCCCCAAGTGCCGCGGCCTGGCGACGCTGACCGGATGCAAAGACCTTTTTTCCTGCGCGTGCGGCCTATCGGTCCGCTACACGACGCTGGGCTTTTTTTCGCCTTGCGACGACTGGTCGCGCCTGCAGGAAGAAAACGGTACCTTTCTGGACAATGTGTCGGCTTGGGACACTTGGCAGCGCGCCGAGCTTCCCGGCATTCTGTTTGCCCCTGGTGCTGCTTCGGAGCAGGCCTGTCTGCAGGATGCGAAGCAAAAGCTGGTCAGCACCGAACGCGCCAGCCGGTCTCACGTCCTCGCCAGCGGAAACTTGCAGCTCTTTCGCGACCAGCTGGTCTTTGACAGCACGGACGGGCAACCGAAGCGTGCGTTCCCGCTCCTGTCGATCAGCCGGATGATCGTCCATGGACCGCAGACGCTCCAGTTCACCACGCGAGACAACCAGGTCTGGGAGGTCCGGTCGAAAACCGTCCGCTCCGCCTACAAATACCTGTTGGTTTTTCAGCTGCTGCAGCAACATCTGAAGGGAGAACCTTATGGATTTTTCGGCATCTAACACCGCCCTATGGCATACCCTGATCCAGTTGGGCCTGATCGGCCTTGTCATGCTGACCGGCAACCTGATGCGGCGCAAGATCAAGCCGCTGCGGCTGTCGCTGCTGCCGACCGCGGTCATCGGCGGTTTCATCGCGCTCTTTTTGCGCCAGATGGGCTACCTGCCCTTCGACAAGCCGTTTCTAGAGAGCCTGACTTACCACATGACGGCGATCGGCTTCATCGCCCTGGGCCTCAGAGCCCCGGCGCGCAGCGAGCGCAACGCCAGTCGGGAACAGGCGCGGGACGGTGTCAACAGCGGCGCTTTCATCGTCAGCAATTACCTGATCCAGGGCATGATCGGCATCCTGGTCATGTTTTTCCTCAGCGCAACCCTGATGCCGGACCTGTTCAAAGCCGGCGGATTGATCCTGCCGATGGGCTTCGGCCAGGGACCCGGCCAGGCGTTCAATGTCGGCAACACCTACGAACAGGCGTACGGCTTTGCCGGCGGCGCGTCGTTCGGCCTGGCGGTCGCCGCGACGGGCATGCTCTGGGCCTGCATCGGCGGCATCATCTACCTGAACATCCTGGCACGCAAAAAGAAAAAGACCGTCAGCAACGCCGAGCAGGTCCAGATCGACCATGCCCAGGAACCGGTTGCCGACGAAGGTGAGATCCCGCTGACCGAAGCCGTCGACAAGTTCACGATCCAGGTCGCGCTCGTGCTTTTGGTCTACCTGGCCACCTACCTGGTTGCACGCGGACTGAGCCAGCTGTTTACCCTGCCTGCCCTGGCCGGGCTGCAAAAATCGATCGTCCCTTTAATCTGGGGCTTCAATTTCCTGATCGGGTCCTCTTTGGCGCTGGGCTTAAGAGGCGTACTGGCCGGGCTGCGCCGGACGCGCCTGATGAACCGGAAGTACACCAACAACTACATGCTCAACCGCATCTCTGGCTCGGCGTTCGACATCATGATCTTTGCCAGCATCTGCGCGATCGACATCGCCGATCTGAGCCGCCTCTGGGTTCCGTTTTTGGTCATGACGACCGTGGGCGGGTTCGTGACCTTGTTCTACATCCGCTGGATGTCGCGCCGGCTTTATCCCGGCTACCCGCTGGAAGGCATGCTGGCAATGTACGGCATGATGACCGGCACCGTCAGCACCGGCATCCTGCTGCTGCGTGAAGTCGATCCGTCGTTTCGCACGCCAGCCGCCAACAACCTGGTCATCGGCAGTTCGATGGCCATCGTCCTGGGCTTCCCGATGCTGCTGATGGTCGGCCTTGCGCCGCGTTCCGACAGCATGCTCTGGATCACGCTGGCGATCTGCGCCGCCTATACGCTGGTTTTGGTCGCTTTTATGCTGCGCCGGCAATGGTTCGGCAAGCGGAAAGCCTGATCGTTCAGTCCAGGCTTTCCATCTCCAGGCGGAGATGGAACTGCCACGTGTCATAGGGCTTGATGATCTGGTCGTAGCCGGCCAGAAGTTCCTGTTCCCGGCCCCTGATCCGGCTGGTGCTCGGTTCGATGCCCAGGGCGTAATCGCCGGATTTCATTGATTTCCACTGGACCAGCCAGGGCAGTTCGCTGCGCTGCCAGGTCAGCGAGGCAGCCATGCGCAAATCCGATCGGACGAGGCGCACGGTTTCCTCCGGTTCGCTGCCAGGCAGCGGGAGATGGAAAAAGACCTGTTCCGGACAGCCGTCGACCGGCTCGCTGATCAGGTCGTGTTCGGCCAGGCCTCCGGCCGCCGCTTCGGTGCGGGGAATCACCTCGCCGGGCGCGAACTGCATCTGCAGCTCAGGACCCAAAAACGGATAGCCGAAATTAAAGTGATACAGCAAAAACAGCGGTTCCGGCTCAGCCGCTTCGTTCTGCACGGTGTCCTCCCAATGGATGGAGGCGCCGAATAGCGGCAAAGTCAGCTTGCGCTTCAGGACCAGGTTATGGCCAAAGAGCGCAGATTCGCGCATCTGGCCGGTCAGGGTCAATGTGCCTGCTTCGGGATCGAGCTGGATGCCGACCTGCTCGGCAGGCATGGCGCCGATCTGGCCATGAACCGGGTGAACCTCGCCGTCGTGTTCACAGGCTGGACCGGTGTTTCTAAGTCCGCAGGTCGCCAGCATGCCGCCCGGCCAGCTGGACGCGAACGCGTCGCAGCCAGGCATCACGCGGCCGCTGAGCAGACCATTCTTGCTGGCAAAGCCGATGTTGACGCCCTTGTAGCGAAGCTCGTACAGGTCGAGCGCACGGCTCTCCAGGAACAGCGCCTGCAGGCCGCCGGCTGTCCTTACGTCGATCAGGCGCATCTGGTCGCCGCCGCCCTCGCTCAACTGCAGGCGGCGCACGCTGTAAAGCTGGTCCGTCGATCCCGTGTAGCGCTTCTGGTCCCGATAGCTGAGCGGTTGAACGGGCCGGCCCATCTCAGGCCACCTCGATCGTGATGGAGGCGATCTTCTGCGCGACAACCGGCCGGTCCTGCCGGCCGGTCTCAACGGAGGCGATCCGGTCGACGACGTCGAGGCCTTCGACGACGCGCCCGAACGCCGCGTACTGGCCGTCGAGATGCGGCGCGTCCCGGTGCATGATAAAGAACTGCGATCCGGCGGAATCCGGATGCATGGCGCGGGCCATGGAAATGACGCCGCGCTTGTGGCGGATCGTGTTGGCGACCCCGTTCGCCGAGAACTCACCCTTGATCTGGTAGCCCGGCCCGCCCATGCCGGTTCCGTCCGGGCAGCCGCCCTGGATCATGAAGCCGGGAATGACCCGGTGAAAGATCAGGCCGTTATAAAACCCGCTTTGCGCCAGCTTGACAAAATTGTCCGTGGTCAGCGGCGCCTGCGCGCGGTCCAACTCGAGGACAATTCTGCCGCCCTCCTCCATGGTCAGGATCGCTTTGGTCTGCGTGGGGTTTCCCTCTTGTTGTGTTGACATCGTTCGTCCTTTCCGCCTGGATGACCAGGCTGGCGTATTGCTGCGGCGCTGCCTGGCAGATCCTAGATCAGCTGCTTGTTGGCGTGGAGCAGCGCGTCCTTGATGTCCCAGAGCTTCTGAGACAAATCGACATAGTATTCCTGGGGGTTTTCGAAACGCTTCAGGGAGTCCCAAAGCAGGTCGATCTCATGGGCACAATAGTTGCGGGTCGTCTCGATCGGCACCCGCTCGTAGACCAGCTTGCCCTGGACGAAGACAGGCTCGAGCAGCCGGCGGGCCCGAAATCCGGTCACCAGCTTGCGCTTCCAGGTGTGCAGCGGGTCGAACAGCTCATAGGGCTTATTCTCATCGATGGTTTCATCGGCCAGTGTAATCAGGTCGGCGATCGCCTTGCCGGTCGCCAGGTCATAGAAGCGCCAGACATCCTTGCTGCACGGATTGGTGATCTTGCCGGCATTCTCGGAGAATTTCATGCGCGGCAGCACCTGGCCGTCTTTCTCGATCGCGGCCAGCTTGTAAACGCCGCCGAAAACCGGTTCGTTGCGCGAGGTGATCAGGCGTTCGCCGACACCGAAGGCATCGACGGCCGCGCCCTGGCCGATCAGGTCGCGGATGATGTATTCGTCGAGCGCGTTGCTGACCGTGATGCGGCAGTCCGAAAGACCCGCGCGGTCCAGCATCTCCCGGGCCCGGACGGTCAGGTAGGTGAGGTCGCCGCTGTCGATACGGATCCCTTTCAGGCGGTGCCCTGCCGGCTCCAGCACGTCCTTGGCGGCCCGGATGGCGTTCGGGATGCCTGATTTCAGGACATTGTAGGTGTCAACCAGCAGGACGGTGCTGTCCGGGAACGAACGGGCGTAGGCGCAAAACGCGTCGTATTCCGACTCGAAGGCCTGGACCCAGCTGTGGGCCATCGTGCCGACAAGCGGAACCCCGAAGTGCTCGCCGCTGATTGTGCAGGACGTGCCGCTGACGCCGGCGATGTAGGCTGCGCGCGAGCCGAGCACGGCGGCGTCATAGCCCTGCGCCCGGCGTGCGCCGAACTCGAAGACCGGCCGGCCCTGGGCGGCACGCACGATGCGGGATGTCTTGGTGGCAATCAGGCTCTGGTGGTTGATCGTGACCAGCAGCATGGTCTCGATCATCTGAGCCTGGATCAGGGGGCCGCGCACCTTGACGATCGGCTCGTTGGGAAAGATCGGCGTCCCCTCCGGAATCGCCCAGATGTCGCAGGCAAATTTGAAATGGCGCAGGTAATCAAGGAAACGGTCGTCGAACATACCGGTCGACGCCAGGTAGTCGAGGTTCTCTTCGGTAAACTGGAGCGTCTTCAAATAGTCGATCATCTGCTCGACGCCGGCCATGATCGCATAACCGCCGTCCTCCGGGATCGACCGGAAAAACAGGTCGAACCAGGCGATGGTGTCGGCCATGCCATGTTCCAGATACCCTTTGGACATGGTCAGCTCGTAAAAATCGGTCAGCATGCTCATGTTGGTTCTGTCATTCCAGCGCAACGTGTACATCCCATTCACCTTCTTCTTTAACCGGATCCCGCCAGGAGCCGAATACGGCCGGCTGGTACAGGACGTGCTCGAGGCACAATCCTTCGGGCGGCATGGTTTTCCCGGCGCGGCGCCGGTCACCTGATTCCATGATAGCAGTGATTTCCTCGCCTGTCAGCTTACCCGAGGCAACCGCCAGCAGCGTGCCGGCCAGGATGCGGATCATGTGGTACAAAAAGCCGTCTCCCTGGACGTACAGGGTGAGCATAGGTCCCCGGGTCAACAGGCGCAGCGCCTGGATGGTGCGCGTTGTCGTGAGGGCGGGGCTGCCGGCATCGCAGAACGCGCGAAAATCGTGCCGACCCAACAGCAGGGGCAGGGCGGCAGCCATCGCGTCGAGATCGAGCCGTCCCGGGACATGGGCGCAGGTTCGGCGCAGGATGGCCGGCCGGGCGGCCGGGCGATAGATGCTGTAGCTGTAGATCTTGCCGCGGGCATCGCGTCGCGCGCTAAAGGCATCCGGCACAACCGCCGCGGCCCGGACGCTGATGTCCGGCGGGAGAACGCTGTTCAGGGCCAGCGGCCACCGATCCGTCGGGATTCTGGACGACGTATGAAAGCTGCTCACGTGACCTTTGGCATGCACGCCGGCGTCTGTCCGGCTGCATCCGACAAGCCGTGGCTCTTCGCGTGTCAGTTGCCGGATCGCATCGCGCAGCACCGCCTGCACCGTCCGCTGATGAGACTGGATTTGCCATCCAGAAAAAGCGCTGCCGTCATATTCCGTCAGCAAAGCCAGGTTTTTGCCGGTTGTATCCGCCATCGCGATAGCTTGCCGGCGCTCAGCCGGCCAAACCCTCCCGCAGGCAGCTGGCAGCCATCATGGCCGCGCCGATGATGCCGGCGTCGTTGCCCATTTCGGCGAGCACGATGCGAGGCTGCGGCACGCCGCGCCCCAGGTAGGAGCGCTCGATGGCTTTCTCGCGCACGGGGACGAGCAGCGCATCGCCTTCATTGCAGACACCGCCGCCGATGGCAATGACTTCAGGCATGAAGCAGTTGATCACATTGGCCAGACCTTCGGCCAACAATTCGATGTAGTCGTCAACCACCGCGGTCGCGGCCGCGTCGCCCTGCCGCATCCCGATAAAGGCGGTCCGGCCATCAGCCTTGCCATCGTTCTCTGCGATCAGGCGGTTGAGCAGGGATTTTGGGTTCTCACGGGCCGCCCGTTCGGTTTCACGGATCAGGCCGGTGGCTGAGGCGTAGGACTCGAAACAGCCGCGACGGCCGCAAGTGCAAGCTTCGCCGCCGGCCTTGATCACCATGTGGCCGATTTCGCAGCCGGCATTGTTGAAACCGCTGTAAATCTGGTCGTTGACAACGACACCGCCGCCGACGCCGGTCCCCAGGGTAATGGTGACCGAATGGCGCGTGCCGCGCGCCGCGCCGGCGACGCTTTCGGCCAGCGCCGCGACATTGGCGTCGTTGTCGATAAAGACAGGCAGATCGTAGACCGTGTGGATCACCTGGCGCATCGGAGCATCGTCAAACGGCAGATTGTTGGCGTAAATTAAGGTGCCGGCAACATTGTTGGGTGTTCCCGGCGCGCCGATCCCGATCGCCAGGATATCCCCGGCGGGAACGCCGGCGTCCTGGGCGACCTGTTTGGCTAAAAGCCCCATGTCGCGGATGATGTCGGTCTGCGCACGTTCGGTGCGGGTCTTGATGCTGCTCTTGCAGATCAGGGAACCCTGTTCGTCGACGACACCCGCCTTGATGTTCGTGCCGCCCAGATCGATACCCACATAATACTTCATCTTGCAGTCCTCCTGGTTCGCCCGGCCATCGCTAGCGCGGCCAGATCGTCGTTGCCCTCCATTATAGACCAGGCGGGAACGGCAGTTCAAGCATCAGGCAAAGGAAATCAGGATCAGCCTTAGAGGTACTGGACGAGCAGAATGGCCGAGCAGCCGGCGGCCAGCAAGCAGGAAAAAACGATGTCCATGGGTGTGTAGCGCATGACCTTGAGGCGGGTTCGTCCTTCGCCGCCGCGGTAGCAGCGGGCTTCCATCGCGATCGCCAGTTCCTCGGCCCGCTTGAACGCGCTGACAAACAGCGGGATCAAAACCGACACCAGCCCCCTGGCTTTGGCGATCAGGCCGCCGGTGTCGTAATCCGCCCCGCGTGAGGACTGGGCTTTCATGATCTTTTCGGTCTCTTCGAGCAAAGTAGGGACAAAACGCAAGGCGATGGACATCATCATGGCCATCTCATGCGCCGGGAAACCGATCCGGCGCAACGGGTTCAGCAGATGCTCGATGGCGTCCGCCACCAGGATCGGCGTCGTGGTCAAGGTTAAAAACAACGTGGTGCTGATGATCAAAAGCATCAGGCGGATCGCCATGCGCACCGCGGTCTCAAGACCCTGTTCGGAAATCGTAACCGGCCCGACGGTCAGCAGCTCGTCGCCCTTGATCGTGAGCAGGTTGATCACAAAGGCGAAAATCAAGATGAACAGGATCGGCTTCAGGCTGCCGAGAATGTGGCGCATGGGCACCTGCGAGAGCAGCATCAGGACCAGGGTCGTAAGGCCTAAAAGCAGCATGGGCAGCGGTTCCTGAACCAAAAAGATGATGACCATGTAAAAAAAGGACAGGAGAATCTTGGCCCGGGGATCGAGCCGGTGCAGCAAGGATGTGCCGGGATAGTAGCGGCCGAGGGAGATTTGCTTGAGCATCGCCTACACCGTCCTTTCCGCACAAAATGCCGGGTTCAGGCCGGCCGCTGCAATGCGCAGCGCCGCCTCTTCCGGCTTGAAGCAGTGCCAGTCCAGGGCAGGCAGGGCATCGCTCAGGGACTTCAGAAACGCAGTTGTGCGCGGCAGCGACAAACCCGCGAGCGCAAGCTCCTCTTCCTGACTGAACACGTCCGCGGTCTTGCCGAAAGCATGGACGCGGCCCTGGCGAAGAACCAGGACACGGTCGGCAAGGCGGGCGATGTCCTCCATGCTGTGTGAAACGAGGATCACGGTGACCCCCATGCGGCGCAGCTGTGCGGCATAATCGAGGATCTCGTCACGGCCAGCGGGGTCAAGGCCGGCCGCCGGTTCATCCAGAATCAGGATCTCCGGCTCCATAGCCAGGACGCCGGCGATCGCGGCGCGGCGCTTTTGCCCGCCGGACAGTTCAAAGGGAGAACGTTCCAGTTCCTCGTCCTGCAGGCCGACGATGCGGGCCGCTTTGAGCACGCGGGGCTCGATTTTGGCCATGTCCAGACCCATTCGCTTCGGACCGAAGGCGATGTCCTGGAAGACCGTCTCTTCGAAGAGCTGGTGTTCGGGATACTGGAAAAGCAGGCCGACCCGCTGGCGGATTTTCTTGATGTCCGCATTGGTCGAGCCGTCCATGCCCAGGACCGTGACTTGCCCTTTGTGACCGCGCAGCAATCCGTTGAGGTGCTGGATCAGGGTCGACTTGCCGGATCCGCTGTGCCCGATGATGCCGAGCAGCTCGCCCTTGCGCACATCGAAGCTGACCCGGTCCAGCGCACGCGTTTCCATCGCGGTGCCCGGTGCGTAGACATAGGACAAGTTGTTGACGGCGATAACGGTTTCCGCCTCGTCCGGGGGAACCGGACGCTCTTTGCGGGGCAGCTCGGGGTACCAGCCGGTTTGAGCCGCGCGGCGGTTCGCTTCATCGAGCAATCGGATAATGGCCAGGCGCGCCCGATCCCAGCTGGCCGCTTCAAGGGGCTGGAGGGAGCCGTCAAGCAAACGGGCCACGGTATGTGTGATTTCGGTATGGTCTGGAACATCCAGGCCTTCCCGGCGAACCAGGCTGACCTGGTCGAAAACCTCAGCCGGTGTCCCGGAGGTCACGACGCGTCCGCCGGACATCACGTAGACAAAATCGGCCAGCAGCACTTCCTCCATGTGGTGGGTGATGTTGACGACGGTCATGTTCTGGTCGTGAACCAGCGTCTGAACCAACTGCATGAAATCGTGCCGGCTGACCGGGTCGAGCATCGAGGTGGCCTCGTCCAGGATCAGGCAAGCCGGCTTCATCGCCAGGATGCCGGCGATGGCCAGTTTTTGCTTCTGGCCGCCGGAAAGCAGATGGGGCGGTTTTTGCGCGTCCTCGGCCAGCCCGACATATGCCAGGGACTCGTCGACCGCCCGACGGATATCCGGCTGGGGGAACCCGAGGTTCTCAGGGCCGAAAGCGACATCCTCCTCGACGGTCGTACCGACGATCTGGTTGTCCGGGTTCTGGAAGACCATGCCGCAAAGCCTACGGATCTCCCAGACATTTTCCTCCTGGGCGGTATTGCGGCCGGAGACAACCACAACGCCTTTGCTGGGCTGTTCCAAGGCATTGATCAGGCGGGCCAGTGTCGACTTGCCGGAACCGTTTCGTCCCAGGATCGCCACATGGCTGCCGGATGCGATTTGCAAACTGACATCCTGAACAGCCAGGAGCGGGTCCTGGTTGCTCTGCCGGTAGCTGAAATGCACCTTGCTGATGTCGATAAAGGCCTGCATGTTTCTCCTGTTCTCCCAAAAAACAAGGACCGGCTTGCGCCCGTCCCTGCTGGTTGGCTTTTCGTCTGACCGGCGGACCGGGTCACTTGTCGCCTGGTGGCTTTGGCGTCAGATCAGTTCCAGAACGGCCATTTCGGCGGCATCGCCGCGGCGCGGGCCGATTTTGGTGATCCGGGTGTAACCGCCGGCGCGATCCTCGTACTTGGCCGCGACCGTGTCAAACAGGATATTGACCGGGTTGACGGTTTTGCCGTTTTCATCATGGCTTTTGTTCAGCCACTGGATGGCGCGGCGACGGGCGGCCAGGCGGGACGGCTCGTCGACCTGGGACATGTCCGTCTTCGTCTCGCGGCTGACCACGTCGTACTTCTTGCCGTTTTTCGATGTGACCGACTTAAGCATCTTGCGGCCTTTGCCATCTAATTTGGCACTGGAAACCAGTAAGCCTCGGGTCGTAAAATTGTTCTTTTCGCGTACGGCCATCGTGATCAGCTTCTCAGCGATCCGTTTGACTTCCTTGGCGCGCGCCTCGGTTGTCTCGATCCTGCCCTTGACCACGAGGGTTGTAACCATCCCTCTGAGAATGGACAGCCGCACGTCCGTGGCACGTCCAAGCTTTCTCTGTGCAGGCATGTAAGATACCTCCTAACTGCTCAGGTTCCGCGCGCGCTCACTCTTCGTGAGCAGCCAGCGACAGACCCATTTCTTCTAGTTTTTGAATAACTTCTTCCAGGGACTTTTTCCCCAGGTTGCGCACTTTCATCATGTCCTCTTCACTCCGCGCCACCAGGTCGCCGATCGTGTTGATGCCGGCGCGCTTGAGGCAATTGTAGGTGCGGACTGAAAAGTCGAGATCCTCGATCACGATGTCCAAAGGCTTGCTTTTGTCCGTGGGCTTATCGGGTTTGGTAAATCCGGTTCCATCGCTGGTTTCAGCCAGGGCCATAAACAAGCTGAGATGGTCGTCCAGGATCGCGGCGCCCGCGCTCAGGGCGGCGGCGACTTCCGTGGTTGCGTCCGTCCAAATCTCAAGCGTCAGCCTGTCGTAGTCGGTAAACTGGCCGACACGGGTGTTCTCAACCGAGAAATTAACCTTGGTGACCGGCGTGAAGATCGCGTCGATCGGGATCACGCCGATGGGCTGGTTGGACCACTTGTTGCGCTCAGCCGTGTTGTAGCCGCGGCCTTTGTTGAGTGTCAGTTCCATGAAGAGGCGGCCGTCGCCGTTCAGGGTCGCGATCGGATGATCCGGGTTCATGATCTCGACTTCTTCGTCGCGAACGATGTCCCCGGCGGTGACAACACCCGTACGTCCCTCGTCGGTGCTGATGTAAACGGTCTTCGGTCCGTCGACATGTAACTTGGCCCGGATGCCCTTGACGTTGAGGATGATCTCGGTCAGATCCTCGATCACGCCCTTGATGGTTGAAAATTCGTGGTAGACGCCGTCAACCCGGATTGCCGTCACGGCAGCGCCCGGAAGCGATGACAACAAAACACGCCTGAGCGAATTGCCCAGGGTTATGCCGAAACCGCGTTCCAGCGGCTCAACGACAAACTTACCATACGAACCATCATCCTGACGATCAACGCATTCGATCATCGGCTTCTTGATTTCAATCATCTTTTTCCTCCTTTTTGCGCCTGGGCCATGCAATCAAACCGCAGATCACTTGGAGTACAGCTCGACAATGAGGGTTTCCTTGACCTCGATGTCGACATCGGCACGGGCAGGAAGCTGGACCACCGTACCACTGAGCGCGTCAGCATTGAATGAGAGCCAGGCCGGAACCGAACGGTTGGCCAGGTCCTGGAACTTGGGCGACTTGCGCGAGCTTTCCCTGACAGTGATGACATCATTGGCCTTGGTGATGTAAGAAGGTATGTTGACCTTCTTGCCATTCACGGTGAAATGCCCGTGGGTCACCAGCTGACGGGCCTCGGCGCGCGAAGACGCCAGTCCGATCCGGTAGACAATGTTGTCCAGGCGAAGCTCGAGCATCTGGAGCAGATTCTCGCCGCTCTTGCCCTTCATCCGGGACGCTTTTTCGAACGTGTTATGGAACTGTTTTTCCAAAACACCGTAAAAACGCTTGGTCTTCTGTTTCTCACGCAGCTGCGTGCCGTATTCAGATACCTTTTTTCTTCCTTGTCCATGCTGGCCGGGAGCAAAGCTCCTTCTGGCAATGGCACATTTCCCTGTATAGCAACGCTGGCCCTTGAGGAAAAGCTTTTCGCCTTCCCTGCGGCAAAGCCTGCATGCTGCTTCTGTATATCTGGCCATGCTTTACACCTCCGGAATCAGACTCTTCTTCTCTTTGGCGGCCTGCAGCCATTGTGTGGAATCGGGGTCACGTCCTTGATCAGGGTCACGTCCAGGCCTGCAGCCTGCAGAGAACGAATCGCGGCTTCACGGCCGGCTCCGGGTCCCTTGACGAACACTTCAACCGTGCGCATCCCGTGGTCGATTGCCGTCTTGGCTGCCGACTCGGCGGCCATCTGGGCGGCAAATGGCGTCCCCTTGCGGGAACCTTTCATGCCCATACCGCCGGCGCTGGCCCAGGCAATCGCATTGCCGGCCGGATCGGCGATCGTGACGATCGTATTGTTGAAAGAAGAGTGAATATGCGCCGCACCGCGGTCGATATTCTTGCGTTCTCTTCTCTTGGGCCGTGCAGCGGCCTTTTTTGCTGTCGCTTTAGCCATGCTGTTGCCTCCTTATTTCCGCTTGCCTGCAATGGTGCGCTTGGGTCCCTTGCGGGTGCGGGCGTTGGTCTTGGTGCGCTGTCCGCGAACCGGCAAACCGGTCCTGTGACGGCGGCCGCGATAGCAGCCGATTTCCGTCAGGCGCTTGATGTTCATGGCGATGTTCCTTCTCAGGTCACCTTCGACCATGTAGCCGTTTTCGATTGTATCCCTGATCTTTGAGATATCGTCTTCGCTCAGATCCTTTGCGCGTGTATCAGGATTCACGCCGCAGGCAGCCAGAATTTTGTTGGACAGGGTTCTGCCGATACCATAGATGTAGCAAAGCGCGATTTCTATGCGCTTCTCATTGGGCAGATCCACTCCGGCAATTCGTGCCATCAGTTTGCACCTCCATCGTACAACGGGTCAAATGGTTCTCTATCTTCAACACGTAGGGGTATTGTCCGGCCTTTGGGCCAGAGCAGCCGCACCCCTGCGCCGTGCGTAGCTGAAGAAGGCTGTTGGTCAGCCTTGTTTCTGCTTGTGCTTCGGATCCGGGCAAATCACCATGACATGGCCCTTGCGACGGATGATCTTGCACTTCTCACAAATCGGTTTTACGGACGGTCTTACCTTCATGGTCTTATCCTCCTCTTGTGCCGATGCCGCTCTCTCGAGCAAGACAAAACGGCGCATGCTAAAATATTGTACCAGATTCAGCGATAAAATCAAGTTCTTTTTTCTGCGCCCTATTTGGCACGCCAGGTGATCCGACCACGGGTCAGGTCATAGGGCGACAGTTCGATCGTGACACGGTCTCCGGTCAGGATCTTGATGTAGTTCTGGCGGAGTTTGCCAGAAATATGCGCGGTGATTTCATGGCCGTTTTCCAACCGGACTTTGAAAACTGCGTTGGGCAGCGTATCGGTCACGATGCCTTCGACTTCTATGGTGTCTTCCTTGGACATTCACGTTCCTCCTTCGTTACGGTCAACAAACACGGGGTGCTTCGGGTTATATGGGGCTAGCAACTGGCGGATCCGGGCATTCTTCTGTCCGTTATCGCCCAGTTTGCCCAGGCCGTCCAAAAATCCGGTCTCCTCAGCCGGATTGACGATCCGGACATGGCGGACATTCTTCTTTTTTTGTTTCCCGACAGGTCTGGCCGAGCCGTCGCACAGCCAAACCCACTTTGCATCGACGCTCATGACCAAAAAACAGCGGCTCTTGTCATGGCCGGCCACGGAACGGACCACCATGCCCGGCCGGATATCGTGCGTAAACTGGATCATGCCGTTTCTTCCCCCTGCCAGGCGGTCAAAACCAGCGGGCCGTTGTCGGTCACGGCAAAGGTGTTCTCGTAATGGGCCGACGGGCGACCGTCTGCCGTGACGATGGTCCAGCCGTCCTCGAGCATGAGAACCCGGCGTGTGCCGAGGTTGATCATCGGCTCCATGGCAAGAACCATTCCGGCTTCCAGGCGCAGCCCGTGCCCGGCCCGGCCGAAATTCGGCAGGTCAGGCTCTTCGTGCAGATTGCGGCCGATGCCGTGCCCGGTCAATTCGCGAACGACGCCGTAACCGTGTTTTTCAGCGTGGGTCTGTACAGCGGCAGACAGGTCGCCCAGACGATGGCCGGGCAATGCCTGCGCCAGACCTTTCCAGAAGCTTTCGCGCGTCACCTGGACGAGACGGTCAACCTCCGGGCTGATCTGACCGACCGCGAAGGTCCTGGCTGCGTCGGCGTGGTAGCCGTCCAGGCAGACGCCGACATCGACGGATATGATGCTGCCTTCCCGAAGGATACGTTTCGGGCTGGGAATGCCGTGGACCACTTCCGCGTCTATGGAGGCGCAAATCGCCGCCGGGAATGGTGGCTGGCCATAGCCTAAAAACGAGGGGACTCCGCCTGATTGGGCGATCAAATCTCTGGCGGTGGCGTCCAGGTCGGCGGTGCTGATACCGGGTCGGACCTGCCGGCTGACAGCCAACAGGACAGATGCGACAATACGGCCGGCCTCGGCCATCTTCTCGATCTCATGGGCTGATTTGATGTGTACCATGGGTCCCGCTCCTGTCATGCCCGGCCGAGCCGGTCATCGAGCAACTGGCGGACCGTTTGGAAGCAAGCTTCGATGGTGCCCTCGTTATCGGCATCGATCAGCAGGCCGCGCTCGCGGTAATAAGCGATCAGGGGCTCTGTCTGCTCCTTGTAAGTTTGCAAACGCTTGAGAATCGTCTCCTCCTTGTCGTCGGCGCGCTGGATCAGGGTCACCTGGCAATCGTCGCAGATCCCCGCGGCGCGCGGCTTTTGCGAATGGATGTTGTAGCCGCGGCCGCACCGGGGGCACATGCGCCGGCCGGAAAGCCGCTTCAGAATGGTCTCGTCGCGGACGATCAGGTTCAGGACGGCGGTCAGGGGCTTGTCCTGCAGGGCGTTAAGGCGCGCCAGGGCGTCTGCCTGAACGATCGTGCGCGGAAACCCGTCGAGCAAAAAGCCGCGCTTGCAGTCGTCTTGCTCGAGGCGGTCGGCAACCATCGTGATCGTCAGGGCGTCCGGAACCAGGGCCCCGCTGTCGATGTAGGTTTCTGCTTCCTGCCCCAATGCTGTCTTTTCCCGGATATTCCGCCGGAAGATATCGCCGGTGGAGATATGGGGAATCTCGTACAGCTGTTCGAGGTCGGCTGCCAGCGTCCCTTTGCCGGAACCTGGCGGGCCTAACAGGATCAATTGCATGACTGGCCTCCTAAACAGGAACAAGGGCATCCCGCTTCTGGCTAAAGCGGAACGCCCTGTTGCCGACGCTTTTTGACTTAATCAAGAAAGCCCTTGTAATGACGCATGACCATCTGGGCTTCCAGCTGGTTGACCAGGTCGATCGCCACACCGACCAGGATGATCACCGCGGTGCCGCCGAACCAGATGCCTTGCATGTTTGTAACGGCACTGAGCAGGGTCGGCATGAGGACGATCAGAACCAGGAACATGGCGTCAAACCAGGACAGCCGGCGGGATGTGCGGTTGATGAAATCCGCTGTCGGGCGTCCCGGACGGATTCCGGGGATAAAGCCGCCGTTTTTCTGCAGGTTGTTCGCCACTTCGATCGGGTTGAACTGGACCATCGAGTAAAAGAAGGTGAACCCGATGATCATCAGGCCGTATACGACATAGTAAAGGGGGTTGCTCGAAAAGTTCATGAACCACTGGGCGATCGGTCCGACCTCGGCGCCCGGCCGTGTAAACAACGAGACCAATGTCGACGGCAGCATGACGATCGAGCTGGCGAAGATGACCGGGATAACGCCGGCCTGATTGACTTTGATCGGCAGGTAGGTGCTCTGGCCGCCGTACATTTTGCGGCCGATGACCTTCTTGGCGTACTGCACCGGGATGCGGCGTTCCGCCATCTGGACAAAGACGACCAGCGCGATGACCAGCACAAACAGCGCGATGACGCCGATCGTCATGACGATCGACACGATGGCGTTGCGGGTCAACGTCCAGGTCTGGAAATAGCCGAACAGCGTTTTGACGGCATCCGGGCCGCGGGTAACGATACCAGCGAAGATGATCAGGGAGATCCCGTTGCCGATACCGGATTCGTTGATCTGCTCGCCGATCCACATGATGAAGGCCGTACCGGCGGTAAAGCTCAGGATAACCAGGATCGCGTTCAGACCGAACGGCAGGGCCGGTGTCGAAGCCAGGCGCGTCGTGTACCAGTACGCCGTGGCCTGCATGATGGCAAGCCCGACGGTCAGGTAACGCACGTATTGCTGAATCTTCTTGCGGCCTTCGTCGCCTTCCTTCTGCAGCCGTTCCAGGGCAGGAATGGCCACAGTCAGAAGCTGCATGATGATCGATGAATTGATGTAGGGCACGATACCGAGCGAAAAGATGGAAACCTGCTTAAAGGCGCCGCCCGAGATGATGTCCAAAAAGCTTCCCAGCTGGCCAAAGCGATCGAGCAGTTCGGTAAACGCGGCTGCGTCGATGCCGGGGACAGGAACCCTGATGCCGATCCGGTAAACGATCAGCATGATCAGGGTAAACAGGAGCTTCTTGCGCAGATCCGGGATTTTAAAAGCATTTTTCAGGGTTTCGATCATACCGGACATGCTTTAAACCTCCTCGGCCGTTCCTCCAGCCTTTTCAATTTTCTCCTTGGCCGATGCGGTGAACGCATTCGCGCGCACATGCAGTTTTTTCGTCAGCTCGCCGTTGCCGAGGATCTTGATGCCGTCGTTGACCTTGGGCAGCGTAATCAGGCCGGACGCTTTCATGCTCTGAGCGTCGAGTGTCAGGTCCGCTTCAAACCGCTCCAGATCGCCGACATTGATCTCGACGTATTGCGCGGCAAACCGCTTGTTGTTGAAACCGCGCTTAGGCAGCCGGCGGTAGAGCGGCATCTGGCCGCCTTCGAAACCGGGACGGACGCCGCCGCCTGAGCGGGAATTCTGTCCCTTATGGCCGCGGCCGGCTGTCTTGCCGTTGCCTGAGCCGGGGCCGCGCCCCTTGCGGTAGGCATTCTGCCGTGCGCCTGGCGCAGGGGATAGTTCATTGATCTTCATTGAGATGACGCCTCCTTATGCTTCTTCACAGCGAACCAGGTGGGCTACATGCCGAACCATGCCGCGGATTGATGGCGTCGCTTCCTGTTCGATGGTCTGGCCGACCTTATGAAGGCCAATGGCACGCACCGTAGCGACTTGCTTCTTGTTGGCATTGTTGGTGCTTTTCACCAATGTGATAATTAATTTTGACACGCCTGAGCCCTCCCTTACAGTATGTCTTCGACGGATTTGCCGCGAAGCCTGGCGACCTGTTCCGGCGACTTCAGGCTCTTGAGACCTTCCATGGTTGCGTTAACCATGTTGTTGGGGTTGTTCGAACCCAGCGACTTGGTCCGGATATCCTTAATGCCGGCCAGCTCCAGGACGGCGCGGACCGGGCCGCCGGCGATAACGCCGGTACCGCCGCCAGCCGGCTTGAGCAGGACCTTGCCGGCGCCGAAGGTGCCGATGGTCTCATGCGGGATGGTCGAATCCTGCAAAGGAACCTGGATCAGGTTCTTGCGGGCATCCTCGATCCCCTTGCGAATCGCGTCCGGTATTTCAGCGGCTTTACCCAAACCTTTGCCGACATGGCCATTCTCGTCACCGACGATGACCAGGGCGGCAAAGCGGAAGTTGCGGCCGCCTTTGACGGTTTTGGAAACACGCCCGATATGAATGACTTTTTCTTTCAGCTCGACTGCGTTTGTTTCGTAGCGCATGACAGTTCCTCCCTGCTTAGAATTTCAGTCCGGCTTCCCGGGCTGCTTCGGCCAAAGCCGCAACGCGACCGTGGTAGATATAGCCGCCGCGGTCAAAAACCACGTTGGTTATACCCTTGTCCAGGGCACGCGCGGCGACCAGCTTGCCGACTGCCGCTGCGCCTTGCTTGTTGCCGTTGGCTATGCCTTGCTCCTTGATCTCCTTGTCCAGCGTCGACGCGCTGGCCAGCGTCTGGCCGGTCGTGTCGTCGATCACCTGGGCATAGATTTGGGCGAGGCTGCGGAAAACGCAAAGTCTCGGGCGTTCGCCGGTGCCGCTGATCTTGCTGCGGACACGGGCATGCTTTCTCTTGCGTATATCGTTTCGGCTGACATTACTACTCATCTTATTCCACCCTTTCGCGATCAGGCGCCCTTGGCACCGGTCTTGCCTTCCTTGAGCTTGAGGACCTCGAAGTCATACTTGATCCCCTTGCCATGGTAGGCGTCCGGCACACGGAGCGAGCGAATCTTGGCAGCAGTCTCGCCGACGAGTTGCTTGTCGGCACCCTTGACCACGATCTTGTTCTGTGCGGGAACGTCGATCGCGATACCGGCGGGCTCCTCAACCTCGATCGGATGCGAGTAGCCAATATTCAGCACGAGCTTATTGCCTTGTTTCTGCGCCCTGTAGCCGACGCCGTTGATGTCGAGGTTTTTGACAAACCCCTGAGACACCCCGATGACCATGTTGTTGATCAGCGAGCGGGTCAGCCCGTGCAGGGCCTTGTTCTTGTTCGAATCGTCCGGGCGTTCAACCTTGATCAGGCTGCCGTCGACGGCGACGCGCATATTGGGATGGACGACCTGGGTCAGCATGGTGTTGCCGTTTTTGACAACGACCGTATCGCCGTCCACCTTGACCTCAACCCCTGCCGGGATCGCGATCGGCATTTTTCCTATTCTGGACATGATCCGTTCCTCCTGCTCTTAAGATTGCAGACGGCCGGTCAGACCGGCACATCCTTTTCAGAGATGATCTGCAATATTACCAGACGTAGGCGAGCACTTCGCCGCCGACACCTGTTTCACGTGCTTTCTTGTCTGTCATGATGCCCTTGGATGTCGATATGACCGCGATGCCGAGACCACCCAGCACACGGGGAAGCTCGTCCTTGTTGGCATAGACGCGAAGACCCGGGCGGGAAATGCGCTTGATGCCGGAAATGATCGGTTTCTTGGCCGCGTACTTCAACGTGATGCGCAGCTTGCCCTGCTTATCGTCGGCAATGGCTTCGACACGTGAGATATAGCCTTCTTCAAGCAATATCTGGGCGATCGCCTTCTTGACGCTGGACGCGGGTACCTCGCATTGCGTATGCCCCGCGGTGCCGGCGTTGCGGATCCTGGTGAGCATATCGGCTATGGAATCTGTAATCTGCATGGGATATCCTCCTTCCTGAGCCGGTCTTACCAGCTGGCTTTGCGTACGCCTGGGATCTGGCCCTTGTAAGCCAATTCCCTGAAGCAGAGCCGGCAGATCCCGTACTTGCGCAGGTAGGCATGGGGACGGCCGCACAGCTTGCAGCGGTTATAGGCGCGTGTCGAAAATTTCGGCGCGGCCAATTGTTTCAGTTTGAGTGACTTTTTTGCCATGATCCGTTCCTCCGCTTACTTGCTGAACGGCATGCCGAGCAGCCGGAGAAGCTCACGGGCTTCCTCGTCGGTTTCAGCCGTTGTCACAATAATGATATCCATGCCCCGGATCTTGTCGATTTTATCGTAGTCGATTTCGGGGAAGATCAATTGTTCCCTGGCGCCCATGGCGTAATTGCCGTGGCCGTCGAACGAGTTCGGATTCAGACCGCGAAAGTCCCTGACGCGGGGCAATGCGATGCTGATCAGCTTGTCGAGGAACTCGTACATCTTTTCGCCGCGCAGCGTGACTTTGCAGCCGATGTTCATCCCCTCGCGCAGCTTGAACGCCGAAACGGACTTCTTGGCCTTGGTGATAACCGCTTTCTGGCCCGCAATGATCGACATGTCCCGGGCGGCGTTATCGATCGCCTTGGGGTTGTCCTTGACATCGCCGACACCCATGTTGAGGACGATTTTCTCCAACTTGGGGATCTGCATGACCGACCGGTAGTTGAACGCCTTCTGCATAGCAGGGGCGGTTTCAGACTTGTACTTGTCTCTGAGTCTTGACATTTTCTCTGCCTCCTCCGCCGCGCTTACGTCCGGGCCTGCCGGATCGTGTCGATGATTTCACCGCAGGCCTTGCAGTAACGGACTTTTTCGCCGTTCTCCAGAAATTTTCTGCCGGTTTTGCTGGGCCGTTTGCACTTGTCGCAAACCAGCATGACATTGGACGCATCGATCGGGGCTTCCTGCTCGATGATGCCGCCCTGCTGGTTGCGTCCGCGCGGCTTCTTATGCTTCTTGACAACATTGACGCCCTCAACCAGGACGCGGCCCTTGTCGGGGTCCACACGCAAAACCTTGCCGGTTTTGCCGGTTTCCTTGCCCGTCAGCACGAACACCTGGTCGTCTTTTTTGACATGCACCTTTGACATCACGCGTGTCCCTCCTTACAGAACCTCAGGGGCCAGAGAGAGGATCTTCATATAGTCCTTATCCCTGAGTTCCCTGGCGATGGGCCCGAAGATACGGGTTCCCCGCGGATTCTTATCTTCTCTGATGATGACGGCCGCGTTCTCGTCGAACTTGATGTATGAGCCGTCCGGACGACGCACGCCCTTGGTCGAACGCACGATGACGGCACGAACAACCTCGCCCTTCTTGACAACGCCGCCGGGCGTCGCCTCACGGACCGAACAAACGATAACGTCCCCAATATTGGCGAACTTGCGCCAGGAACCGCCCAGCACCTTGATGCACATCAGCTGTTTGGCACCGGTATTGTCGGCGGATTTCAGAACTGTCTGAACCTGGATCATAATAGCCTCCTTCCTTACCGATGGGTCACTTGGCCTTCTCGATGATCTCAACCAGGCGCCAGCGCTTGTCTTTGCTGAGCGGACGGGTTTCCATCACGCGAACCTTGTCGCCGATCTGGCAGCTGTTTTCTTCATCATGGGCTTTGAGCCGGTATGTCCGCTTGACAATCTTCTTGTATAGCGGATGGCGGATATGTTCAACGACGGAGACGACGATGGTCTTGTCCATCTTGTCGCTGCTGACCATACCGACACGGGTTTTTCTCAGATTCCGATCGCTCATGGTATGATCCCCTTTCACTCTTTGATGCCCTTGAGCTCACGCTCACGCAGAATGGTTTTCACCCGGGCAATGTCCCGCTTGACGCTCTGCAGCTTCAGGGGATTCTCCAATTGATTCACGGCATGCTGGAAGCGCAGTTTGAAAAGCTCTTCTTTCAGCTCAGATAGTTCTTCGTTCAGTTCAACGATCGATTTGTCGCGAAGTTCACTCGGCTTCATGCACGTCACCTTCCTTTTCTCGAGCCACAAACTTGGTCTTGCAGGGCAGTTTGTGGGACGCCAGGCGCATGGCCTCGCGGGCATCCGCTTCCGGTACGCCGCCTATCTCGAAGAGGACACGGCCGGGTTTGACGACCGCCACCCAGAACTCAGGCGAACCTTTACCGGAACCCATTCGGGTTTCAGCCGGTTTGGATGTCACCGGCTTGTCCGGGAAGATCTTGATCCAGACCTGGCCGCCGCGCTTGACGAAACGGTTGATCGCGACACGGGCCGCCTCAATCTGGTTGCTGGTGATCCAGCAGGGCTCAAGCGCTTGCAGGCCGTAATCTCCATAATTCACAACAGTGCCGCGCGTTGCCTTGCCGGTCATACGGCCGCGGTGCTGCCTTCTGTATTTTACACGCTTCGGAAGCAACATCAGGCTTCGCCCCCTTCTGTTTCTTTAACCTTTCTCGGTGCCGGGAAGATCTCGCCTTTGTAGATCCATACTTTCACACCGATCCGGCCATAGGTTGTTTTTGCCTCGGCAAAGCCGTAGTCGATATCCGCACGCAGAGTCTGCAGCGGAATGGTTCCTTCGTGATAATGCTCGCTCCGGGCGATTTCGGCACCGCCCAGGCGGCCGCTGACAGCAGTCTTGATGCCCTTGGCGCCCATTTTCATCGAGCGGCCCATGGCCTGCTTCATGGCGCGGCGGAACGAAACGCGCTCTTCCAGCTGACGGGCGATGTTCTCGGCGACCAGCTGTGCGTCGGTGTCGATCGACTTGATCTCGTTGACGTTGATGAAGAAGTTGCGCTTGAACTGCGCGGCGAGCTTCTTCTTAAGGTCTTCGATGCCGGCGCCCTGACGGCCGATGATGATGCCCGGTTTGGCGGTGGCAATCGAAACCTGGATTTTCTCATCGCCCTTGCGTTCAATTTCGATGCGCGAGACACCGGCCTTGAAACACTCGGTCTTGATCAGGTCGCGGATCTTCTTGTCCTCGACAAGGTATTTGCTGAAGTCTTTCTTGTCGGCGTACCATTTCGTGTCCCAGTCCTTGATGACGCCTACGCGCAGTCCATGTGGATTTACCTTCTGGCCCATCTGTCAGCCTCCTTAATTCTTCTCTTTGAGAACCAGGGTCACATGGCTGGTTCTTTTGTGGATTCTCGCTGCGCTGCCACGGGCTTTGGGGATGATGCGCTTCATCACCGGACCCTGGTTGGCAAAGCAATCAGCCACATACAGGTTGTCGCGCGAAAGGCTGTTGTTGTTGACAGCATTCGCTTCGGCCGACTTGAGCAGCTTGCTCAGCACAGGCGACGCGGCTTTTGGCGTATATTGCAGGATGGCGTACGCCTCGTCCAGCGATTTCCCCTTGATCAGGTCAACGACAACCGCGACCTTGCGGGGGGCAATCCTGACGTTATAGGCAACGGCCCGGCCCTGGTCTTTGCCGATACCCAGGACTTTGCGTTCCTTTTTGCTCAAAAAACCCTTTTTCTGGAATTTCCGGTTCTCAGACGCATGCTGCGCCAGCAGCTCGTCGCGGTTTTCCAGCAGGTAATCCTTGCTCATAACCTTTTTTTCCATGATCGTGTTCCTCCCTTCTGTCCTTCGGCAGCCTATTTGGCGGCAGTGGATTTCTCTGATCCCGCATGGCCTCTGAAGGTCCTGGTGGGAGCGAACTCACCCAGCTTGTGGCCGACCATTTCCTCAGTGATGTAGACCGGGACATGCTTCCTGCCGTCATAGACAGCAATGGTATGCCCGACCATATCAGGGAAGATCGTGGAAGCTCTGGACCAGGTCTTGACAACCCGCTTTTCATTCTTCGCATTCATGGCCTCGATTTTCTTCATCAAGGCGTCCTGGACAAAATAACCTTTTTTTACAGATCTGCTCATATCACGCAAGCCTCCACTTGATTAGCTGTTCCTTCTCTTGACAATGTACTTGTCAGAAGGTTTCTTGCGATCCCGGGTCTTCTTGCCGAGCGTCGGAACGCCCCAGGGGGTCACCGGACCCGGCATGCCGATGGGGGACTTGCCTTCGCCGCCGCCGTGCGGATGGTCGACGGGGTTCATGACAACGCCGCGGACGGTCGGACGGACGCCGAGGTGGCGTTTGCGACCAGCCTTGCCGATGTTGATGTTCTCATGCTCGCTGTTGCCGACCGACCCGATGGTGGCACGGCAGTTGACCGAAACCATGCGCACTTCGCCGGACGGCAGGCGGACCTGCGCGTAGGCGCCTTCCTTGGCCATCAGCTGGGCGCCGGCACCAGCGGTGCGGACCATCTGGGAACCCTTGCCGGGCTTGAGCTCGATGTTGTGGATGACGGTACCGACCGGGATGCTGTCGAGGGGCATCGCGTTGCCCGCCACGATATCCGAACCGGGTCCGCTGACGACGTGGTCGCCGACCTTAAGGCCTTCCGGAGCCAGGATGTAGGCCTTTTCGCCATCCGTATACTGGAGCAGAGCCAGGTAGGCGGTGCGGTTGGGATCGTATTCCAGCGCTTTAACCGTCGCCGGGACGTTGTCTTTGACGCGTTTCCAGTCGATGACACGGATCTTGCGCCGGTTGCCGCCGCCGATATGGCGGACCGTGATGCGGCCGTAGCTGTTGCGGCCGCCGGTTTTGCTTCTCTTGGCCAGCAGTTTCTTTTCAGGTGACTTGGACGAAATTTCAGAAAAATCGGCCACAGTCATCTGACGCCTGGCTGGAGAAGTCGGATTAAAGCTTTTGACTGCCATCTTTGTTCACTCCTTCTCTTGCTAGCCCGGCTTACTGGCCGAACCCGAATTCCTCGATCGCGGTCTTGTACTTGCGCGACGCCTGAACAGCCTTGCCGCCCGCGGTCTGATAGGTTTCAGGCTGCGGATCGGTGCTGATCGTCACGACGGCCTTCTTCCAGGAGGAAGTCATGCCCTGGTGAACGCCCTGACGCTTGCTCTTGCCATCGTAGTTGACCGTGTTGACTTGCAGAACTTTGACCTGGAAAAGCTTTTCGCAAGCCTGGCGGATTTCCGGCTTGGTCGCTGTGCTGGCCACGACGAAGGTGTACTTGCCGATAGCTGCGTCGCTGGTGCTCTTCTCGGTGATGACCGGACGAATGATGATGTCATGCGCCGATTTCATGATACATACACCTCCTGGACCTTCAGAACAGCCTCCTGGGTCACGACAAGCTTGTCGAACTTGAGGATGTCGAAGACGTTGATCGTGTTGACCAGCGCGGTCTTGACACCGCGCAGGTTGCGGGCGGATTTCTCGATTTTCTCGTCACGTACTGCCGTGACCAAAAGGGCAGAGGCGTCCGCACCGACATTCTTGAGGATCGTGTTCATCCGGCTGGTCTTGATCTCAGCCATGTCAAGCGTGTCCAGCACGATCAGGCTGCTGGCGGCGACCTTGGCCGAAAGGGCCGATTTCATCGCCAAGCGCCGCATCTTGCGCGGCAGCGTGAAAGCGTAGGAACGCGGTTTGGGCCCAAAAATGATGCCGCCGCCGACATGCTGGGCGGAACGGACGGAACCCTGGCGGGCCCGGCCGGTGCCCTTCTGGCGATACGGCTTCTTGCCGCCGCCGCGCACTTCGCTGCGGGTCTTGGTCGAATGGGTCCCCTGGCGCTGGTTGGCCAGGTAGCTAAGAATGGACCGGTGCAGGACATCCTGGTTCGGCTCGATCCCGAAAACGGCATCGTCCAGTTCCAGACTGCCCGTTACGGCACCTTCCATGTTATAGACATCAACTTTTGCCATTGCTATGCTCCTCCTTTGCACCGTTAACGGGCCTTGACGGACGTGCTGATCTCGACCAGCCCGCCTTTGGGTCCGGGGACAGCGCCTCTGACAACCAGAATGTTGCGCTCGCCATCTGAAATGACGACCTTGAGATTCTGGACCGTTACATTCGCGCCGCCCATCTGTCCAGGCATCTTCTTGCCCTTGAAAACGCGGGCAGGATCCGTGTTCGGGCCCATGGAGCCGACGCGGCGATGGTACATCGAGCCGTGCGAGTCCGGACCGCCTTTTTGACCGTAGCGCTTGATGGTGCCGGCATAGCCTTTACCCTTGGAAACGCCGCTGATATCGACCTGGTCACCGGCCTGGAACATATCGGAAACCTTGATTTCCTGGCCCGTTTCAAACGTCTCGCCCGTTTTGAATTCCCGCATGAACTTGCGCGGCTCGACGCCGGCCTTGTCATACTGCCCCTTGAGCGGCCGCGTGACTTTCTTGGCGCGGACAGCGCCGTAGCCAACCTTGACCGCCTGGTAGCCGTCTGTCTCGAGGTTCTTGCTCTGAACCACAACGACAGGGCCGCAGTCGATGACGGTTGCCGGAATTGCCAGACCGTTCTCATCGAACAGCTGGGTCATCCCCGCTTTTCTGCCAAGCATGAATTTTGCCATCTTCCTCTTACCTCCCGGTTATTGGTTCGCCGTGACGGCGAACATGACCGCAGCGGCCTGAACGTGCAGGGCCGCTGCCGGATCTCGCTTAGAGCTTGATTTCAATGTTGACCCCGGCCGGCATCTCCAGCTTCATCAGGGCCTCGACGGTGCGTGTGTTGGGGGTCAGGACGTCGATCAGACGCTTGTGCGTCCGGATCTCGAACTGTTCGCGCGCGTCTTTATACTTGTGGGGCGAACGCAGGATTGTCACGATCTCCTTCTCGGTGGGCAGGGGGATCGGGCCGGAAATGCTGGCGCCCGTGCGCTTGGCGGTCTCCACGATGCGCTCGGCGCTTTCGTCGAGAATGTTGTGGTCGAACGCTTTCAGTCTGATGCGGATTCTCTGATTTGATGCCATGGGTCAAACCTCCTCGTTTTCTGCTGGTCAGGTCTCACCTGTGCCGGGCGTTTCTTCTGTTTCCATCAGAAAGCCCAGTCATCCGTTCCATCAAGTTCCGGCGCTGGGCACATGCCTCGCGGCACACGCTGCGTCACCAGGTCCACCTGCCGTCCGGTTTCGCGAACCGAACTTGCTCTGTTGAAGTTACCCGCCTGAGCGGCCGCAGCGGCTGCTGACGGCAATCTCCAACTTCATCGCCCGCGCGCATCGGCCAGTTGCCCGGCAAAGTCGCGCAACAAGTATTCTATAACAGAATAAAAGCAAATGCAAGTGTTTTTTTCAGGCGCCCGGCTGGACCGCCGGCTGGTCTTCTTTGACTGGTATCGCCCGGCCGCGCTGCCAGGCGGACGAGAGCATGCGCGGAACAAAAAACGCGCCGCGGACCAGCCAGTCCAGCACCATGGCCACCCAGATGCCGTTCAGGCCCCAGTTCAGAAAGACGCCGAAAAACCAGGAGCAGCCCACCCGGACCGCGAACATGCTGACCAGCGTGACCCGCATCGTAAAGCGGGCGTCCCCGACAGCCCGGAGCAGGTAGGGCGCCACAAACGCCGGCGGCCAAAGCAGCGGAACCAATAGCATCGGCAGCAGCATGACGCGCCGTGCCAGGATCGCGGTCTCGGCGTTGGGGTCGTACAGCCCGATCAATGGCCTTAAAAACGGGAGCATCAGGGCGCTCGACACGGTCAGAACCGCCGCCGAAAGCAGCATGAAACGGCGCATATGCCGCTTGGTGTCGTTAAGGTCGCCCGCTCCGAACGACTGCCCGGTCATGGTCATGCACACAATGGCCATGCTGACGCCGGGCAGTTCGAGAATGCAAAACAGCGAATTGGCGATGGCGTTGGCCGCCATCGCGGCCGTGCCCATGGCAGACATGAAAACCTGCACAACCAGCTTTCCGCCGTTGAAGAGGGCGGAATCCTGCCCGACAGGCAGCGCGATGCGAAACATCGGGGCCAATACCGAAAAATCAGGCCGCAGGCGCAACCGGGGGATCGGCACGCCGCCGTGGCCCCGGAAAAGGATCGTAAGCACCGTGCCGCAGGAGACCAGGCGCGACGCGGCGAGCCCGATCCCGGCCCCCATCACCCCAAGGCCGAGCCGCTTGATGCACCATGAGGAGACACCGATATAAACCAGGTTCGCCAGCATGGTGGCCAGCATCGGCGTGCGGGCGTTTCCGGATGCCCTCATGATCCCGGCCGAGGTCGCATAGATCGCCTGGAGCGGCAGCGTCAGTGCTGAAATGAGCAGGTAGGGCGCGGCCGCTTCCAGGACTTTGGCTTCGGCGCCCCGGAAAAGGCTGTTCAAGAGCCATCGGCCGGACAGCGCCAGCGCCAGGCCGATCACGATCGCCGCCTCGGCCGTGAAGACCAGGGACTGGCCGGCCAGGCTGCCGGCTTGACGGTTGTCTTTTGCACCTATTTTGTGGGCAATGGTGACCGTGACCGCTGTCGCAACCGCATTCAGCGTGTAGACGATAAACAAGTTGATCGAATCCACAAGCCCGACGCTGGAGACGGCGGTCGCACCGACGCCGCTGACCAGGATCGTCCCCAGCATGGTTGTCATGGTGGCAACCACCTGCTCGATGAAAACAGGCACATAAAGCGCCAGGAACGGGTCTTTCCTGGCGAAACCACGCCTGTGCGATAACGATGGCATCCTCATCGATCTGGCCTGTCTGTCTCCGAAATATTCGGTTTATATCTGCGCACGCACCACGGCAAGGCGGGGTACGGGCGCAGTTGATTCATCCTGCCGGAACTCCCTTTATCCTAACAGGTCTTCGCGAAAAGTCCACCAGCAGGCCTATCGGTCAGGGAGCGGTTAACGATGTGAGCGGCAAAAAGCGGTAGCCGCGCTCGCGGGCGGCGTCGATCAGGCGCGGCAAGATCTTCTGGTTGGTCTCCGACACCGCGTGCAGGAGCAGAATCGAACCGGGATGCAAGTTGGCCAGCGCCTTTTCGAGGGCTGCATCGGGATCGGGCTGGTCGTCGGTCAGCCAGTCGCGATAGGCGTAGCTCCAGAAAACGGTTCGGTAACCGGCCTGGTCCAGGAGGGCCAGCATCCGCTCGCTGTAGCTCCCCTCCGGCGGCCGCATATAGCGGGCCATGTCCTGCCCTGTCAGCTGGCGAAAGGCGTCCGCGACCTGGGTCAGCTCGCTGAGCACCGCTTCCGGCCCTTCGCTGGCGAGCAGATCGGGCAAGTTGGGATGGCGCTGGGTGTGGTTGACCACCAGGTGCCCGTCCTGAACCATGCGCAGAACCCGCTCCGGATTGCGCGCCAGGTAACTGCCGGTGATGAAAAACGTGATCGGCACCTCTTTGTCCCGGGCGATATCCAGGATCCCGTCGGTCAGGTTCTGGAACTCATAGCCTTCGTCCATGGTCAGGTAAAGCGGCTTGCCGTCCGGGTCCGCTTCCTGCCAGAGGGCGTGGCTGGCCTGAACCAGTTTGTGGACGGACTCGGGAATAACGGCCGGAAGATCGGCGCCCAGCGGGGATGCCGGCACGTAATACCAGCCGGTCTTGGTGTTGTCCAGCGCGTTCAGGTGGTCCCAGCCGGTCGGGGCCGGTGTCGCCGTCGGAGCCGGTGTTGGAGACGGGCTTGGCGTTGCTGTCGGTACCGGAGATGGTGACGGGCTGGGCGTCGCCGTCGGATCCGGGGTCGGAGACGGGCTTGGCATCGCCGTCGGAACCGGTGAAGCGGTCGGGCTTTTCGATGTTGTTGCGCTCGTACCGCTCGACGAGCTTTCGGACGGCAGCAGCTGGCAAGATGACACAAGGAGGGCCATGAGCAGGACTGTCAGCAAAAACCCAAAAATTTTACGTTTCACGGATGATCACCTGCCGGTATCGCCGCAAGCAGCTGACGGACTTCCCCCTGGCTGAACCGGTACCGCGCCCCGCAAAAATGGCATTGCAGTTCGATACCGTCGGGATCCCCGGCCAGTTGGTTCAGCTCTTCGAGACCCATCGCGATCAGGTTGCGCGTCATGCGCTCGCGGCTGCAGGGACAAGCATAGGCGCAAGGGGTCTTGCTATGGACATCGAGCCCGCCGGGACCGGTCAGCAGGCGCAGCATCTCCTCAGGCGTCGCGCCGGACTCCAGCAGTGTCGTCATGTCTGGAAAGGTTTCAAGCTGGCGCTCGATGGCCTTCACCACCGTGTCGTCCGCATCCGGAAGCAACTGGAGCATCAGGCCGCCGGCATGGCTGACGCCGTCCCGGGTCATCTTGACCCCCAGGCTGACCACCGAGGGGATTTGTTCGGAGATGGCCAGGTAAGAGGCCAGGTCCTCGGCGATTTCACCGGAGACGAGTGCGATCCGCCCGACATAGGGCTCTTTAAGCTGCTGGTCGCGGATCACCATCAGCGTTCCCTTGCCGACGACCGCGCCGATGTCGAGCTTTCCCCTGGCCATGTAAACCGTTTCGACGACCGGCTGCAGGATCGAGCCGCGGACGGTCGCGCCGTATTCGCCGATCACAGTCATGCCCTGGATCGGCCCGTCGGACTGAATGACCGCGGTGATTGTGTCGCCCGGCTTATCGAGATCCTGGGAAAGCATCAGGACTCCGCTGAGCAGTCGGCCCATGGCCGCGGCCGCAGCCGGGGACAGCCCGTGGATTCGGACCGCTTCGCGGCAGAGCTTCGTCGTCCGGCAGGCAAACGCGCGTACGGCGTTGTCGAAGGCCGTCGCGCGGATGATCAGATCGTCAGGTTCTTGTGTTGGAAGAATGGGATCGCACATGGGAAGCACCTCAAAAAATCAAGCACCCGCCAGGTCAGATAGGCCGGCGCAGCACATAGAAGACGCGCTCGTCGTTTTGACGGGGTTGGCGCAGCACCCGATCGCCCAAGCACACCGCCACCTCCAGCCCGGCTTCGTCTGCCCAGCACCTGATCTGCTCGTCGCTATAATAGCGCTCGCGGATCAGGGCATCCGACCGGTCATAGAGGCCATCCGGGCGGGCCTGGAAGAGGGTGATTTCGGCCCGGTTGGTCTTCCTTTGCCGGTTGAACCGGTTCTGCCAGAACAAGGTGTACCGGGGCAGGTCAGTGTAAAAGACATTCTGGTCCAGCGTTTCGCTGAAATGGTACCAGCTGGCCAAATCGAAGACCATCAGGGCGCCGGGGTTGAGGTAGTTGGCCGCCAGTTTAAGCAGACGGCGCACCTGCTCCTGGCGGGTCAGATGGTTGACGGTGTCGAGCAGGCAGGTGATCAGGTCGACCGTGCCGTAGAGTTCAAAGCGACTGATGTCCTGCTGCAGGAACAGGCATGGCGGTTCCGGCAGATCGGCAGGCTCGGCGTGCATGCGCAGACGGGCCTGGTCGAGCATGGCATCGGACTCGTCGATGCCGATCGGGTCATAGCCGCGCCGGGCCATCTCCAGGCAAAAAGCTCCGGTGCCGCAACCGAGGTCAAGTGCGATCGGACGGCCGCCTCGCCCGTCGCCCCGGGAATTTCGCCTGCCGTATCGCCCGTCCAGCAGGCAGATGAAATCGGCCCACGCGCGAAAATCTGTCTGCTGAATCTGGTCATAGACCGCTGCCAGGGACTGGTACATACAAGACGCTCGGGGACGACGCCGTCAGTCCAGCTTTTCCAGTTCGGCCAAGGCCGCGAAAAGCTGGGTGTCCTGCTCGATGGTCAGGCGGTTCAGGGAGATGCCCTGAGCCTCCTCGGGAAGGAGGACTTCCTGGTCAGGCGCCAGGCCCGTGCCTTCAATGCTCACGCCGCTCGGCAGGTAGTAGAGGAAATTGGTCACGTTGATGGCCGAACCGTCCGCCAGCGCGAAGGAAATCGTACCGGATCCCTTGCCGTAGGTCTGCTCTCCGACGAGGGTCGCCAGACCGTAGTCGCGCAGGCAGCCGGCAAACAGCTCAGACGCGCTGGCCGTGATACCGTTGACCAAAATAGCGTAGCGCATCGTGGCCGGGACACCCATCACCTTGTCCGAATCCCAGGAGGACTGGAACGGTTTACCGTTGTCGCGCCCCTGCAGCGTGGCGATGGTCGCCCGCGGCAGCAGGTAGTCGAGCATGTCGATCACTTCGGAGGCCATGCCGCCGGTGTTGTTGCGCAGATCGACCACCAGGTGCCGGACGCCCTGGCTTTCCAGATCCTCAATCGCGGCGATAAAATTCTTGGCGACATTTTGCGAGAACTCGCGCACCTGGATGTAGCCGATCGTATCCGTCAGCGGGCGATAGGCGACGCTGGCCGTCGTGATGCGCCTGCGCGTGGCTTTGACGGTGACATTGTCGTTGAGCGATGGGCGGAAGAAGGTCAGTTCGACCGGTGTCCCCTCTTCGCCGCGCACCAGGGCGGCGACCGACGTAATATCTTCATAGGCGGTCACATCCTGGCCGTCGACTGCCATAAACAAATCGCCGACCATGATGCCGGCTTCTTCGGCCGGGCTGTTCTCGATGATCTCGGTGATCTCCACCAGACCGTCCTTGTTCAGGCCGACAAAGGCGCCGATCCCGCTGTAGTCGCCGCTCATCGACTCCTCGATCTGCCGGTTCTGCTCGGCTGTCAAGTACATCGTGTAGGGGCTGTCCATCTCGTTAACCAGGCCGCGGGCCATCGCCTCGATCATCTCGGCGTCGCTGAGTTCCTTATAATAGCTCTCGTCAATGGCATCGAAAACCGACTGCAGCTTGGCGAGCGCCGTCTGCGTGTCAGGGTCTGGCTCAAAGCTGAAACTGAGCCGGTCCTGGCTGTCGGCAGCAGGCTTGAGGAAGTCCGGGTTGATCACGGACAATACCGCCAGCCCGATCCCCACGGTCAGGGCGAAGGTGACCAGCATCGTGATCCCCGCGGTCAGGACATAAGTCCAGACCGGGCGTTTGGGACGCGGTTGTTCGGGAGAAGGCAATGCGCCGTTATCGTACATTGTTGTAAACCAAGCTTTTCTATCAGATTCAGGGCATACCGGGAAACAGACCGGCCCTGTGCGATCGTGTTATCGGTCAGCCGATGTAGTTCATCGGGTTGACCGGATTGCCGTTGACGCGCACTTCGAAATGCAGGTGCGCGCCGGTCGACGTGCCGGTTGAGCCGCAAGCGGCAATTTTCTCGCCGGCCTGGACAGAGTCCCCCACCCGGACATATGTGCTGCGCAGATGGGCGTACAGGGTCGACACGCCGTTGTCATGGGCGATGACAATGTAGTTGCCATAGCCGCTGCCGCCCGTGTTCCGGCCTTCGCGGGGATTGATGACCATCAAGACCGTCCCGTCCTTGGCGGCGACGATCGGGTTGCCGTAGCTGCCGCCCAGGTCGACGCCGGTGTGCATGCGGTTGCGGTGATAAATCGGGTGGTAGCGCATGCCGTAAGGCGAATAGACATGGGTGTCGCCGGGATAAGGCCAGACAAAGCCCTTGCTGTTCGGCTTGCTCGAGGACGGGTTGGAGCCTGACGACGGTTTGGGCGTCGGCGTCGGCTTCTGGCTGGCGGCACGGGTTGCCTCAGCCGCCCGGGTCGCCTGGGCCGCCTTGGTGGCGGCCGCGGCCCTTTCGGCTTCGAGCTGCTTTTGCAGGGCATAGATCTGGCCGGCCAGCTGCTCGGACTCGGCCAGCAGATCGTCCTCAGCTTTTTCCAGTGTGGTGAGCTTCAGTTCAACCTGCTCCAGATCCTCTTTACGCGCAGAGGCGTCTCCCCGGATCTTGGCCAGATCTGCTTCGACCCGGCGCACGATCTCGCCCATCTCCAGCGAGTATTGCTCGGCCAGTTCCCGCTTAAGCGTCGCGTCATCCTTGGCGGCTTCCAGATCATCGAGCATCTGGGCATCGGTTTCGGCAATGGTGTTCATGAACTGAAGCGTAGTGAAAAATCCCTGCAAACTGTCCGATTCCAAAAAAATCTGGAAGATGGACTTCTGGCGGAATTCGATCATCACCTTGAGCCGTTCCGTGTACTGGAGCTGCTTGGCCGTCAGCGTTTCCTCAGCTTCGATGTGGGCGCTGACCGCTGCCTCCATCTGGCTGACCGCCGCCGTCAGCTGGGCTGTTTTCTCTTCAACCAGCTGGCGCTGCTCTTCGCTGCGCTGGTTGAGCCAGGCCAGTTCGCCGCTGAGCTTGTCGGCCTGGTTGGCGAGCTGACCGGATTGGCGCTCCAGGCGTTCCTTTTCGGCCGCCAGCTTTTCCTGTTCGGCCTTGGCCGCGGCCAGGGCTTCGCTGGTCGACTCGGCCAGGACCGGTACGGCCTGCCCGGGGAGGATCACCCATGTCAAGGCTAAAAGGAGCGACAGCAGCATACAGGCCCAGGCACGGACCGAGCGTCTTGCCGATACAGCCGGGAGAGATGGATTGGAACGGATTGGTTGGGGCATGTCTTCTCCTCCTAAACAGCGATGTGGCGGCGTACGGCGATGGCGGAACCCAGTGAGCCGACACCGATCCCGACCAGGAGATTCAAAAGGATAATTTGCCGGGCGATGCGCTCTGGATCGACCATGGCCAAAATATCCGTCGGCTTAACGCCTTCCATCAGGATGTCAAACAGCCGGGTGTAGCCCAGGTAAATCAAAAGCCAGGCCAGCGTGGCGCCGGCCAGGCCCACGAGCGCCCCTTCGATGATGTAGGGAACCCGGATGTAGCTGTTGGTGGCGCCGACATACTTCATGATGCTGATCTCTTCGCCGCGGGCGAACACGGCCACACGCACCATGTTGGATATGATGAAAAAGGTGATCACGCCCAGGACAATGAAAGCGATCAGCGTGGCGTAGTTGACCCAGACGATCGCCTGGGACAGGAACCGCATCACGGACAGCTCCAGGTCCACCTTGCGCACACCCGGCATGCCGCTGATCTGGTCCCGGAAAGACTCACCCTGTTCCGGGTCTGTCAGCCGGACCGAAAAGGTATGCGGGATATTGGTGACCGGGAAATCCTCAAACAGCGCCTTGTTCTCCATGCTTTGTTTGAACTGCTCGAGGTTCTCCTCGGGTGTATACAGGACATGCTCGATGACCAGGGGGTTTTCGTCCATCGCCTTGCTGACGGCGGCCAGTTTTTCCTGGCTCACGCCCAGTTCCATGGTGATTTCGATCGGTGGCTGCTGGCCGGCCTGGGCCATGATCTGGCGCGCGTTGAGCGAGAAAATGTCAAAGGCGCCCAGCAGGACGAGCATCAGGGCGATGGTCGAGACGGAGGCCAGTGTGACCAGAGGGTGACGGACGAGGCTGCGCAGGCCTTCTCGCAAGGTATGGCCGACAGTGGACAGTCTCATGAGCCCACCTCCCGGACCGCTTCGGTATCCGTCGTATCCGAAACGATCTCGTCGTCCGCCTCATCCTCCCGGTTCGGCCGGGGCCGGACCGGGCACGACTGGCCATACAGCCCGATTGCGTCGTCCCGCACCAGGCATCCGCCGTCGATCTCGATGACCCGCTTTTTCATGCGGTCCACCAGCTCGCGGTCATGCGTACAGATGACAACCGTCGTCCCCGTGTGGTTGATCTCCTCGAGAAGTGCCATCAGGGTTTCGCTGTTGGTCGGATCCAGGTTGCCCGTCGGTTCGTCAGCCAGGATGAGCATCGGATTGTTGACCATCGCCCGGGCGATCGCGACACGCTGCTGCTCGCCCCCGGACAGTTCGCCCGGGCGGGCGCCGGCCTTGTCGCGCAAGCCGACGATGCTAAGGACAATCGGCACGCGCCGCCGGATCGTGCTGCGGTGCGCGCCGACGATCTCCATCGCAAAAGCGACGTTCTCATACACCGTCTTGGTGTAGATCAGGCGGAAATCCTGAAAAACCATGCCGATGTTGCGGCGCAAATACGGAACAAGCCGGCGCCGGATCTTGGCGACATCGTAGCGGTCGATCAGGACCTTGCCGCCCGTTGGCCGCTCTTCGCAGGTCAAAAGCTTGATCAGGGTCGATTTACCCGCACCGCTGCGTCCGATAATAAAGACGAACTCGCCGTCTTGAATGGTAAAGCTGACATCCTTCAGGGCAACCGTGCCCGTCTGGTATGTCATCGATACACCGCGGAATTCCAACAAATTAGAACCTCCCGATAGGCCAGAGGCCTGTCAGTTGTGCCACCATTTTCCGCCCGCGGATTTGGCGGCCGACTTTTCCTGTTTTTCCAGATATTTCCTGACCATGGACGCGAGCTTGAAAAGGACGGCGTCGTCAAAGCTGCGCAGATCCAGACCGGTGATTTTCTGCACCTTGTCCAGCCTGTAGACCAGCGTGTTGCGATGCACGAACAGCTGGCGCGACGTCTCGGAACCGTTCAGGTTGTTCTCGAAGAATTTCTGGATTGTCAGCAGCGTTTCACTGTCCAGCGCCTCATAGGCGCCCTTGGGGAACACCTCATCGAGGAACATATGGCACAGTGTCGGCGGCAGCTGGTAGATCAGGCGGCCCAGCCCGAGCTGGTCGTAGCGCATAACATAGCTGTCGCTTTCGAAGATCGCGCCGACGGTCAGGGCCAGCGACGCTTCGCGGTAGGACTTGGCGGTGTCCTTGAGATTCTCGGCAGGCATACCGATCCCGATATGGACCTTGGCCATCGATTCGGCGTTCAGGTTATCCAGGATCTGGTTGGCCATCTCGTCGATCAGGGCCGGATTGTCGCGCGGATACTCGGCCAGCAGGACGATCGTTTCCTCGTCCATCGGCAGAATGTAGTTGTTGCGCCGGTCCGGGAACAGGCTCTGCAGGATCTCGACGCAATCCACTTCTTCCGCCTGCTCGAACCGGATCAGGTAAGCCTGGCGGGCCAGCGTGAACGGGATCTTGAATTCACGCGCCTTGAGCGGGATGTCTCCGGGCAGCTCATTTTCCAGAAGGACATTCTTCAGGAACGCCTCGCGCTCCGCATCCGAGTTGCGCTCCTTAAGGGCGGCCGTGATCCAGCGGCATAGCAGATCCAGGTAATTGCGGGCGACCGCGTCCGTACCGTCGATAAAGCAGACGGTCGTCAGACGGTCGTTAACCGGCAGCTTCATATAGGTTCGCCCATACGTGACCGCAACGGCATCGTCGGACAAGATAACCGCACGGGCGGACGAATCTTCAGTCCCCTCGAGCTCCTCATCCGTGCAGGCGATGATAATGCCATCGGGATCGAGCACGCCGGCCACTTTGTCCAGGAAACGCGAAGCTTCCCGGATGCATCTTTTCAGTTCTTCCATCTTGTACACCTTCCTATCGCGAAGATCACGTATGCACATCTCAGACGCAAATCATCTTTTATCTTATCTTATCCTGTTCCGAAGTTTGTTTCAAGGATGTGACAAGAAGTTAAACAATCATGAAGCCTGCGCCTGGCAAAAAAAGGGACATCCGCCTGTGCCGCAGCACGCTGGCAGGATGTCCCTGTCTCATGTCCTATGGCCTGGAAAAATCAGCTCAGGATGACCAGCTCGGTCTCCTTGTCGAACAAGTGGACGCGGTTGCCGTCGACAGCCAGCTTGGCGATATCGCCGACCTTGGAGTTGCTGACGGTCGGTTCAACGCGTGCGATCATGCTGGTGACACCGGCGACGGTGACGTACAGGTAGGTCTCGGCGCCGAGCATTTCGACGACGTCGACGCTGGCCGGCAGCTGGGTCTGCGGATGGTTCTCGACGAAACGGGCATCATCGGTGAGGGCTTCCGGACGGATGCCGACGATGACTTCCTTGCCGTCATAGGCCTTGACTTCGGGGGTCGAGTACTTCTTCGGCAGCGCAATGTTGATGTCGTTGAAGCTGATGCTGACATCGTCGCCCTTGACAGTCAGCAGGGCGTTGATGAAGTTCATCGGCGGCATGCCGATGAAGCCGGCGACGAACGTGTTCTGCGGATGCAGGTACAGGTTGGTCGGGTTGTCGATCTGCTGGATGAAGCCGTCTTTCATGACGACGATGCGGGTACCCATGGTCATGGCTTCCGTCTGGTCATGGGTAACGTAGATGATCGTGGTCTGGAGACGCTGGTGCAGCTTGGTGATTTCAACACGCATCTGAACACGCAGCTTGGCGTCGAGGTTGGACAGCGGCTCGTCCATCAGGAAGACCTTCGGGTCACGGACGATGGCGCGGCCGAGGGCGACGCGCTGGCGCTGACCGCCGGACAGAGCCTTCGGCTTCCGGTCGAGCAGGTGTTCGATTTCCAGGATCTTGGCGGCTTCGGTGACGCGGCGCTTGATCTCATCCTTGGGAACCTTGCGCAGCTTGAGGCCGAATGCCATGTTGTCGAAAACAGTCATGTGCGGGTACAGGGCATAGTTTTGGAAAACCATGGCGATGTCCCTGTCCTTGGGCTGGACGTCATTGACAAGCTTCTCACCGATGTAGATTTCACCTTCGGTGATCTCTTCAAGGCCGGCGATCATGCGCAGCGTGGTTGACTTACCACAGCCAGAAGGGCCAACCAGGATGATGAATTCCTTATCCTCGATGTCAATGTTGAAATCGCTGACGGCAACGACGCCACCTTCATATCTCTTGTATACATTCTTCAGTGATACACTTGCCATACTTTTACCTCCACTTTTGTAACAAAGCAACCTCAGAGCTGTTTACTCGCATAACAACTATACCACTTGCGCCATATGAATGCCAGATGCAAAAAGTAACAAATGTTTTTCACGTATTTTGTCCATAGAGTAGCAGGGGGATTGACAGACATACCAATTTTTTGGCACCCAGTTTAGCCAACTTGCTAAAACCGAGTCCTGAAACGTGTACTGCCGGCCGTCTTGAGCGACGATCTGTCGCAAGGTGGCAGAAAACGCTATAATGGGCTCAGGCGGCAAAGCGTCCGAGCAGGAAGCGAGCCGCATGGCGCCTGCGGCCGAACCGACTGCACAGCAGCGCGGCCCATGACTTGCATATTGATTAATTATTCATTATAATGCATATTTATTATTCACGATCCGGCGTACACGCCCGTGAAAGCAGAAAGGCGGCAGTCAAATGGAAGCTAAAATGCGAATCGGCATCGTGGGAGCCACCGGGTATGTCGGCATGGAGCTGGTGCGGATCCTGTCCGTCCATCCGGGCTTTGTCCTGACCCAGCTGGTCTCGCGAAGCCATGCCGGGCAGCGCCTCTCCGACATCTACCCGAGCTTTTCCCGTGTCGTCGACCTGGAACTGCAGCCGCTGGACCTCGACCGGCTCGCCGCTGACTGCGACCTGGTGATCACGGCATTGCCGCACGGCGTGTCCTCCGAGATCGTCCCCCAGCTGCTCGACCGGGGCCTTCGGGTGATCGACCACAGCGGGGATTTCCGCTACCGCGACGTGGCCGTTTACGAGGGCGCCTACAAGCTGAAACACCCCCGTCCTGACCTGCTGGCCGAGGCGGTCTACGGACTGCCCGAGCTATACCGGCGCGAGATCGCCGGAGCGCGCCTGGTCGCCAATCCCGGCTGTTACCCGACCTGCTCCCTGCTTGCGCTGCTACCACTGTTAAAAAACAACCTGATCCGTCTCGACAGCATCATCATCGACGCGGTTTCCGGAGTCAGCGGCGCCGGGCGAAAATCGGATACGGCCTACTCGTTTTGCGAGACAGCCGAAGGCTTTCGGGCCTACGGCGTCGTCGGTCACCGCCACACGACGGAGATCGAACAGGAATGCGGCTTTTTGGCCGGACTCGGCCGGCCGCAGGCCGTCACGTTCACGCCGCACCTGGCGCCGATGAAGCGCGGCATGCTGGCCACCGTCTACGCCGACCTGCTGCCTGGCCAGGATCCGGACCGTCTGATGGAAGCCTACAGGGAAGCTTACGCGGAGGAATGGTTTATCCGCCTGCTCTCTTCCGGCCAGCTGCCGGACACGCGCCTGGTCACCGGCACCAACTTCGCAGACCTTTCTGTCCATTACGACAAACGCACCGGCAAAGTCAAGGCGCTGTGCGCCATCGACAACCTCGGTAAGGGTGCTGCCGCCCAGGCGGTCCAGGCGATGAACCTGATGGCCGGCCTGGCTGAGAACGAAGGCCTGATTGCCGTGGGCATGGCCATCTAGACGAGGAGGATGCACGATGGAAAACCTGTCTGTCAGTGAAATCAAGAGCGTCATCGCCAAGGCTGAGATCCTGATCGAAGCCCTGCCCTATATCCAGAGCCTGGCCGGTAAAACGGTGGTCATCAAGTACGGCGGCAACGCCATGATCAACGAAGAGCTCAAGAACCACGTGATGGAGGACATCACGCTCTTGAAGTACATCGGGATCAACCCGGTGCTTGTCCACGGCGGCGGTCCGGACATCAACGCCATGCTGGACCGGCTGGGCATCGTCTCATCCTTCAGCGGCGGCCTTAGGGTCACCGACGCCCAGACGATGTCCGTCGCCCAGATGGTTCTGGTCGGCAAGACCAACAAGGAAATCGTTGCCCGCCTCAACCAGAACGGCGCCAAGGCGATCGGGATCTGCGGCATCGACGGCCGTCTGATCGAATGCGAAAAGATCACGTCCGACCACGCCGGCAAGCCGCTGGACATCGGGTTCGTCGGCAACATCGTCCGGATCAACACGCGCGTGCTCGAGATGCTGGCCACCGACGAGTACATCCCGGTCGTCGCGCCGATCGGCATCGGGCCGAACGGCGAGAGCTACAACATCAACGCCGACACCGTCGCCGCGGAGATCGCTGCTGCGCTTAAAGCCGAGAAGCTGATGACCCTGACGGATGTCGAAGGGGTCAAAATCCGCAACGAGGAGGGTGAGGATGTCGTCATCTCGACACTCAACGAACAGGAGATCCACGACCTGATCGATCGCGGTATCATCAGCGGCGGCATGATCCCCAAGATCACGGGCTGCCTGGAAACGGTCAAACGGGGGGTCGGGCGGGCTCATATCATCGACGGGCGCATCCCGCACTGCCTGCTGCTCGAGATCTTCACCAACAAAGGGATCGGCACCATGATCACGCGCGAACGCAAACCTTATTATGACGGCGAACGCATCTGACCCGAAAGGAGCACCCCATGTCCGAACATGACAATGCCCTGAACAACGACAACCAGACCGACCTGCTCGGTCAGGCCGTCGGTTTGGATGACCAGTACTACTTGAATGTTTATGGCCGCCGCCAGATGCTGCTCATCGTCTCCGGCGAAGGAGCCTGGCTCACCGGCAGCGACGGCAAACGCTACCTGGACCTGATCGGCGGCATCGCCGTGAGCGTATTGGGCCATGCCCATCCGCGGCTGGTCAAAGCGATCTGCGAACAGGCCGGCCGTGTCATCCATTGCAGCAATTATTTCTACAACGGGCCGCAGGCCCGGCTGGCAGAACGCCTGGCTGTCCTGTCGGGACTGGATGGCGCACGCGTCTTTTTCGGCAACAGCGGAGCCGAGGCCAACGAGGCCGCGATCAAGCTGGCCCGCGCCTATTTCCACCACCAGGGCGCGCCGCGCGCCAAAATCGTCAGCGCGCTCAAGTCTTTTCACGGCCGGACCCTGGCCACCGCCACGGCGACCGGCCAGGACAAGTACAGCGCGCCGTTCGCCCCCCTGCCGGCCGGGTTCGTTCATGTTCCCTATAACGACATCGGGGCTCTGGAGCAGGCGGTCGACCAGGAAACCTGTGCCGTTCTGCTCGAAGTGATCCAGGGTGAAAGCGGCGTCATTCCCGCAAATACCGAATACCTCAAAGCTGCTGAGGCGCTTTGCAGGCAAACCGGGGCCCGCCTGATTATCGACGAGATCCAGACCGGTATGGGACGTACCGGGCGTTTTCTGGCCCACGAGCATGCGGGCATCCGTCCGGACATGGTCACCCTGGCCAAAGGTCTGGCCGGCGGCGTCCCGATCGGCGCCATGATCGCCAACGCGCAGACGGCGGCCGGTTTCAATCCGGGCGACCACGGCACGACATTCGGCGGCAACCCGCTGGCTTGTGCCGCCGCGCTGGCCGTGCTGGACACGTACGAACAGGATCGGCTGATCGAGCGGGCCGCTTCGGTCGGCGCCGCGTTGAAACAACAGCTCCTGGACCTGGCGCAGCGCCTGCCGGCGATTGCCGAAATCCGCGGTCTTGGCCTGATGCTCGGGATCGGGCTGGCCTTCCCCGTCGCCCAGGCGATCAAAGCCAGCATGCTGAAAAAAGGCTTCCTGGTAGGATCGGTCGGCGATACGACCATCCGCCTGCTGCCGCCGTTGATCGTCGAACCTGACGACCTTGCTTTGTTTGTCCGGGCCTTTGGCGAAACCGTCGCCGAACTGGCTCCCCAGACCTGACCATACGCCGCCGCGGAGGTGCACGCTATGAAGCATTTTATCGATCTAAAAGACATCACAGCCACTGAAATGATGGATTTGCTGGATCTGGCCGACCAGCTGAAAGCCGACTTGAAGGCTGGCCGCCGCTACGACTTGCTGAGCGGCAAGACACTGGGTATGATTTTCGCCAAATCGTCGACGCGCACCCGTATCTCGTTCGAGGTCGGCATGGCCCAGCTGGGCGGGCAGGCGCTTTACCTGAACACCCAGGACATCCAGCTCGGGCGCGGCGAATCGGTCGCGGACACGGCGCGCGTGCTGTCCCGCTTTCTGGATGCGATCATGATCCGGACCTATGCGCACCAGGATGTGCTCGACCTGGCCGCCTACGGCAGCATCCCGATCATCAACGGTTTGACCGACCTGATGCACCCCTGCCAGGCCCTGGCCGACCTGATGACCATCCGTGAGCACAAGGGGACGCTCAAAGGTCTGAAGCTGGCCTATCTCGGCGATGGCAACAACGTCGCCAACGCCCTGCTGCAGGCCTGCGCGCGTGCCGGCATGGATGTCGCTGTCGCCGCACCGGAAGGCTACACCTGCGATCCGGGCTGCATTGCGGATGCCCGGGAACAGGCCGCCCTGCAGGGCAGCCAGGTGATCCTGACCGAGGATCCGGCCGAAGCGGCCCACCAGGCCGATGTGCTGTACACGGACACCTGGGTCAGCATGGGGCAGGAAAACGAGAAGGCCGAACGCGTCGCGCGTTTTGGCGCCTACCAGGTCAACGACGCGATGATGGCCATGGCCAGACCCGGTGCGATCTTCCTGCACTGCCTGCCGGCCTATCGCGGCCTGGAGGTAACCGAATCGGTCATCGACGGCCCCGCCTCAGTTATCTTCGATGAGGCGGAAAACCGTCTGCACGCCCAGAAGGCCATCCTGATCCGGCTGCTCAATCCGCAATGACCGCAGCCTCGCCAGCGCAGATCCGTCAGGCCAGGCCTGAGGATGCCGCCGAACTGCTGGGCCTGATACGCCGGGCAATGGCCTTGTATGCCCAAAACGCCGGTATCGAGACGCCCCTTGACGCCGAAATGGAGACCGCGGCCGACCTGCAGGTCCACATCGCGCACGATTTGGTTCTGGTTGCCGAGGAGGACGGGCGATTGATTGGGACCGTCCGGCTGGTCCAGCAGGACCAGGACACGGTCTGGTTCACCCGATTTTCCGTCTTGCCTGAACGCCAGCGCGGCGGTGTCGGCCAGCTGCTCTACCAGGCGGCCTTGGCGGCCGCACAAAAACGCGGCTGCCGCTTCATGTTGCTGCATACCGCGCTCAGCAACCAGAACCTGGTCACCTTCTACCAGACAAGAGGTTTCGAACAGATCGATGTCAGTTACGAACGGGGTTACCCGCGCGGCCTTTTCCTGAAAACACTTAAGGCAGCGCCTGGCGGAAAACCACCGTCAGCCCAGGGGGAAATCGCCGCCGAACGAGCCGGGGCCGCGCCAGGACCCGCCGTCTGACCAGATGATGGATCCGACGATCAAGAGGACGATTACCAGCAGCTGCAGGACAATGAAAACCAGTCCGACAATGTTGATCGTCCGGGCCCAGCCGATTTTCTTGCGCGCCTCGTCCGCACGCACCTCACTGCCGGCCATGATGGCAAAAACCAGCGCGATCAGGCCCAGCACCATGCTGATGCCAAAGCCGCAGCAAAGCATGTTGACGATGGCCATGACAATGACGCCTGTTGTCGACGGACGGGGTTCGGAAGGAACGGCGCTCGGCTGACCGGACCAGGCCGGCGCGGGACAGGGGGTCACGCTGCCGGGCGGGAAATGCCCGTCACGGCAGGGGTCGTAGTCCTGGCGAATATAGGCCTGGGCGCCTGTTACGGGTGCGTCGGGGGGCTTTGGGCTGGTCGCCGGCGCGCCGCATTCAGGGCAGAAATGAAAATCGTTCTCAGATGTATAACCACAGTGCGGGCATTGCATGATGATACGCCTCCTTCAAGTCAGCTGAGCTTGGTGGCATCTCCAGTCTATGTCATTCTCCGCGCAGCGTCAACGAAAATCAAGCTGCGGTCAGGGGGCCAGGAACGTAAAGGGAGGCCAGGGCAGATTGCGCAGCACCAGGAACAGCAACGCGCTGATCAGCAGCAGGATCAGCAGCCAGCGCGGTTCGCGCGCTTGCGGCAGGATCCGGCGGCCAAAAAGCGCCTTAAGCCACCAGCCCAGCAGCGTCCAGACCGGCCAGGCCAGCCAGATCAGCATAAAGGCGTTGTAGGAAAAGGCCGCGGCCACATCGCCGTGCAGGAGGGCCGACAGGGCCCGCGTCGTACCGCAGCCGATGCAGTAAAGGCCGGTCAGCTGGTGGAACAGGCAGGGCAGCAGCAAACCGCCTCCGGCCGGATCCGATTCGACCAGCAGCCAGACGCCCAGTCCAGCCAGCAGCGGCAGGCCCAGGGCTACGATGACGCGCTTTTGCGGCGGCCAGGAGCCTGTTGCCGAGCTGCGCATCAGCGATGCAGGATGGGGCTGACCCGCTTGTAGATGATCGCGACGATCAGGGAAACGATCAGGCCCTTGAACAGGTTGAAGGGCACGAACACGAACAGGATCAGCGTCTCCAGGCTCGTGACCAGGGTATTGCCGACCTTCTGGGTGGCTTCGATGAGCGCCGGCAGCGGAAAACCGACCACTTCGACATAAAAGGGGATCATGATAAAGTAGTTGATCACGCAGGCAAAGAGCGTCATGACCAGCGTGCCGCTGCCCATGGCGATGAATGCGCCCCGTCGCGATTTCATATTGCGGTAGATCAGCCCGGCCGTGCCCACGAAAGCGGATCCGATGACGAAATTGGCCAACTCGCCGACACCGCCGGTTCCGGTGGTCGGCAGGTGGGCCAAATTCTTGACCAGCTCGATCAGGACCGCCGTCAGCGGTCCCATGCTGAATGCGGCCAACAGGACGACCACCTCAGAAAAATCGAATTTGAGGAATGTGGGCATAAAGGGCAGCACCAGCTCAAGGTACATGAGCAAGATGGCCCCTGCTGCTAACAGGCCTGCTTTGGCGACCCAATGGGCCCGTTTCCTGGCTTCCAGACGACCGGGCTGGCCGACTGACGTGTTCTTTTCCGACATGATGATTTTCCTCCCTTGTCAGCTCATGTTTTGCAAAGCCCGGGTCTGGAAAAAAGAAAAACCCCCAAGCAGGGGGGCTTGCGGACCAAATCAAATGGACCGGCTGTTTCCTTCCATCCAGACTTTAACTGTCGGCTCAGGCATCTCACCTGATCAGCTGCCGCACCGGTATGGTGCAAACAGGTCGCGGGCTTGTCCCTTTCGGGCATCACCGCCGGTAGGGATTTTCACCCTGCCCCGGAAAACATGCATTGATTGACGTCATTATACCATGAGATGCGCGCTTTGCAAGCGTCTGCCGTCGGTGTCTCTGCGCAGCGCCGGTCATCCTGTACATATAAACGAAAACGATGTATATATGAAGGAGACCGCATCTGTTCACATCAACAAAAGAAATTACAGATAGAAGGTGATGGCTTTGCAGGCTGTGAAAACGATCGGTTTTGCCCTCGTCATCTTTGTCGCGGTCATGATGCTCATGCTGCTGGCGTCGATGCTTTTGCCAGGTCAAAGCGAAACCGGCAGTTCCTATATGATTTCGGTCCAGTCGCTGTTCTCAGCCCTGCCGACCGGCCTTCTGAGTTACTTGCTGGCCAAGCTGACCCGGCCGGCAACCTGGAAGCAGGGAGCCCGGACCGGCTCGATCTGGGCGATCGCACAGATGGGGCTGTTTTTGTTCATTGGCTACTTCAACCAGACACTGCCGCTCATTTTCGGAGCAGCCGGGTTCTATGTCCTGATGCTGTTTATCGCCCTGGGTGCCGCGCTGGCCGGACTCAGGCGAAAAACCGGATGACGGTTCGGGCGGGCCCGTTTTAAGCGCTTCGGATCAAGGGTCAGCCATACGTGCTACCCTTTGACCGCGCCCAGCATGACGCCTTTGACAAAATAGCGCTGCAGCATCGGGTAACTGACCAGGATCGGCAGCGTGGCGACCACAATCGTCACATAGCGGATCTGAACAGACACGGCGGCCCGGTCGTCCGAACCCACACCGCCTGCATCCAACAGCTCACTCGAGGACTGGATTAAAACGCGCCTGAGCAGCACCTGCATCGGCATCAGGTCATTTTTGCTGATGTATAAAAGCGGTGTCATAAAGTTGTTCCAGCGACTGACCGCGTAATACAGGACCAGGACGGCCAGGGTCGGCGTGATCAGGTGAATGGCGATCCGGGTAAAGGTTTTCCAGTCGCTGGCACCGTCCATCTGGGCGCTTTCGAAGACCTCGTCCGGGATTGCCGAAAACGCGCTGCGGCAAACCATGACATTGAATGTCGACAGCAGCGACGGGATGATCATCACCCAGCGCGAATTATAAAAGCCCAGATTGGTGATCAGGAGGTAGGTTGGGATCAGGCCGCCGGAAAAATACATCGTGAACGCAATGAAGAAGTTGCAGAACCGCCGGCCGCTGAAGGACTTGCGTGAGAGCGGGAAGGCCGCAATCGTGGTCGCAACGATGTTGAACGCAGTCCCGACAATCGTGTAGAACAGCGTGTTCTGGTAAGCGGTCCAGATGCCTTTCTGGCTGAGCACCTGGCGGTAGCCTGCCAGGGTCGGGTTCACCGGCCAGATGAACACCTCGCCGCGATATACCGCCTGGGAGCCGCTGAACGATACCGCAATGATATAAAGGAAAGGATAAAGCGTGATGATCAGCGCGAAGGTGGCGATGATGTACATCAAGACATCGTATCCAGAATCCGAATCGATTCGCTTTTTGCTCTTCATGTGTTCACCTGCTTTACCATAAGCTGGTCTGTGTCGTTGCCCGGCTGATCCGGTTGGCGGCATAGACGAAAGCGAAATTGATCAGGGAATTAAATAGGCCGATGGCGGTCGCAAAGCTGTAATTGGACGACTCGATACCCTGCCTGTAAATATAGGTTGATATCACGTCAGCTGTCTCATAGACGGCTGAGCTGTACATAAGGAATACTTTTTCAAATCCGACGCTCATGATCCTGCCAAGCTGCAGGATAAACAGGACCATGATGGTCGAGGCGATCAGGGGGATCGTAATATAGAAGACCTGCTTGAGCTTCGTGATTCCGTCGATCTTGGCCGCCTCATAGAGGCCGGGGTCGATGCCGGTGATCGCGGCGATGTAGATGATCGAACTGAATCCGAAGTTCTGCCAGATCGACGAGCCCACATACAGGGTACGGAACCATCTGGGGTTGATCAGGAAGTTGATCCGTTCGCCGCCCAGTTTCTCGATGATGTTGTTGACAATGCCGTTGTTGATCGTAAAAAAATTAACCAGGATACCGACCATGACCACGGTAGAGATGAAATGCGGTAGGTAACTGGCCGTCTGGACGATGCGCCGGTATCCCATGTGGCGAATCTCCATGATGCAGACCGCAAACAGGATGGGAACCGGGAACCCGAACACAAGGTCATAAAGAGAGATCAGGACGGTGTTCCGGATGGTCCGAACGGCGTAAGGTGAATTGAAAAACTGAACGAACCACTTCAACCCGACCCAGTCGCCGTGGTAGATGCCAAATCCCGGTTTGAAATCCTTAAAGGCGATCACCAAGCCAGTCATCGGAATGTAACTGAAGATGATGTAGTAAATGAAGAAGGGTAAAAACATTGCATAGAGGTACTTGTCCCTGTTCAGGATTTCCAGCAGCCGCTTTCTGGTATGGCCTCTTGGCAAAGAAGAGCTGTCTGCTTGTCTCATCGATTCACCTCGCGCATGGTCTGGCGTTTGGCAAAAGGCATGGGCCGACCGAACGGCCCATACCTTCCGTGCCAGATGATTAGCTTGTGCTGCTTACTTGCTTGCGGCCTGCCTGTCGCTGATGGCCTGGTAAACGTCAAGGACTTTATCCAGGTTCATCTTCTCCAGGTCCGCGATATAGGCATCCCAGGTATCAAGCGAGCGGGTGCCCATGATGAAGGCAGTCAGGTTCTCTGAGAAATTGGTCCGAAGATCCGCCAGGTAAGATCGGATCACTTCATTCTCTTCTTCGAGTTTGTAGGAGAATGTGATGGACGGATTCATGACATACTTGCTCAGGACATCGTTGCTCATGTCGCGCACGAATTTGCACTGTGTCGCCATGTAGCCGCCGCCCAGCTGATAGCTCGGTAGGCCGTCGAAGTTGTAGCCCATTTTCGAACGGTAGCTGTCCTCGCTCTTGAGGTAGACCTCCTTGAACTGGATTTCACCGTCGACGATCTCGTAATCGGTGCCCTCGATCCCGTACCAGGTCAGCTCACCGACCTCGTCGCTCATCAGGTAGTCGATGAACTTGAAGGCCGACTCGGGATCTTCGCAATAGCGCGTGATGCCAAACAGCGAACCCATCGAATCACGGCCGTACACATACTGGTCGCCGTGGGGGCCTGTCAGGGGCACGACAGGCTGCATGATCGGCTCGTCGTTATAGAAATCCCAATTCGGGTCGATCGCCTGCGAATAGCTGGTGCAGTTGGACACGAAGTGGATCAGCGACGCAATCTGGTTGTTGGTAAACAGCGCGGTCTGGGTATCGTAGTTGGCCGTGGCAAATTCGCTGTACAGGAGTTTTTCATTAAACAGCTTGTTCAGGAAAACCAGCATCTCGCGGTACCGTTCATCGGCATAGCCGCAGATGACTTTTCCGTCCGGCTCGCGCTGGAATGTCCCGGTCACATCGAGACCCCAGAACATGCTCCAGAGCTGGATCATGCCGGAACGGCTGAACAGTGCCACCTCGTCCGCAGCATCCCCGTTGCCGTTGGCATCGTTCTGACCGACTGCGGTCAGGAAATTATAGAAATCATCAATCGTCTTGATCTCGCCGAGCTGCATGCCGACCGCGTCCACGAAACCCTTGTTGATCATCAGGCAGCGCGAGTTGTTGGCGGTCGTGTAGATGTACGGGGTGTAGAAAATCTTCCCGTCCGGAGTTGTGATCGATCCCTTGAGCATGGTGTGCTCGTCGAACTGCTTGGCAAAATTGTATCCGTAGGTGTCGTAATAGTCCGTCAGCTCGACAAAGATACCAGACTTGATATAGGACATGTCGTCGTCGGCGCCCGGTATTTTGACAATGTCCGGCAGGTCGACAGCAGCCGCCAGGCGCGGCTTGACCACATCAGCATAGGACGAGCTGTCGATCTCTTCCATTTCAAGCGTGACATTGGCCCGCGTCAAGACTTCCTGCCACCAGGCCATGTCGGCAAAGCCCAAAATTTTCGAACCACTGTTGGTCGTCAGGATGGAGAGGGTGACCGGCTCATCCGCAATCGGGGCCGAGCCCGAGTAGGTATAGGCAGCCGGTGTGGTCGTGGCCGATGTGGATCCCGAGGTGCTTCCACTTGATGTGGGATTAGCTGAACCGGTCGTACCGCCGGTACTGCAGGCTGCGAGCGACATGACCAGGATCGCGCAGATCGCGATGCTGATCAGGTGCTTTCCATTCCATTTTCTGCGTTTCATGCTTTACCTCCAATAAGAGAATCGTGATCGAACGATAACACGCCATCATTAATCCAGGCCAGCGCAAAGACTTCTGTACCAGTCTGCGAAAACAAGAATGCGATACAAGCTTGTACGGGCTCAAGATAGCACGTGCCTGATCCAGCGGCAAGTGCGATCTGGTGATCCGCGGTTGTCACAAGACATGCACAAATACAAGATTGGATAAACCGATTTATATGGACACATTGCCAAGCTATATCTTTGGTGATCTGTTCTGCGAACCAAAGATACAGCTGAACTAGGGGGACTGGTACGATGCCGTCCCCATTTCACCCGCTAAGATGATTGATAATCCAAAGCGAAATTTATATAATGGATAAAAGAAAAATCAGATCAGACTCGAGGTTTGTCGCATTGCACAACATACGCCACAAAACCAAGTTTCGCTATATCGTCGTGATCTTTCTCTGCCTGTTCTGCATCTCGGGTACTGTCGTGACTTATCTTGCCGTCAAGGACTACAACAGGGATAAGACCTATTACCAGGAAACCCTCGAAGCTGAGACAAGAACCCTGCTGTCCTATTTCGACCAAAGCCTGCTCGCCAGCGTCAATTCCTGCAACAGCATTTTTGCTTCACGCTGGTACCGGTTCTACCGCAACAACGCCAACATCTACAGCGACTATTTCGATCCCATGCGGCGCATGGAGATCCAGACAGAGCTGGCCGCCCAGGTCACGTCGATGACTTTTGTGTCGGATGTGCTGGTGATCACACCGCCGCCTCTGGATTCAGTCATCTGCCGCAACGGCTGGTTTTCGACCGCTTTTTTCCACAAGGTCCACCAAAATTACACGATCACATATTCGGAAGACGGTGCCTCGGTGGCTTCGGTCACGGCTACCGATGCCGCCCATGTGGCCATCATGCGCCTGCCCGATCCGACACCGAGGCGAGAAAACGGAATCATCTGTGTCCTGATCGACAAAATCGTTGTCGCCAACGCCATGAACCAGATACTGAGCCCGCAGGCGGTCTACTGCCGCATGGAACTGGACGGCCAGACCCTCTATGAAACCGGTGAACTTGGCGATGATCTGGTGGTGACGGAGAGCATGAGCCGATCACTGCCCTTTTCGGTCCGGATCGCCTCGCCTCCGTATCGGGCCAGCCAGGCCAAAGACCACCTGGTCCATTTTGTCCTCCTGATGGTCATCGTCTTATTGGGCAGCGCGCTGGCCTCAATCTTCCTGGCTGACTTGTTCTTGCGCCCGGTCAAGAAGCTGGTCAGTTATCTTGGCGGCGATTATCGGAAAATCCTGGATCCATACCACTTCATTTCGGACAGCTTGGCTGCCTATGCACAAAAAAATGCCTTGCTCAGCGACGAGCAGGCGCGCATGAACCAGTCGATCCAGAACTTCCTAACCATGATGCGCAATGAAATGCTGAACGGGCTGCTGACCAATCCAGATTTCGATTGTGCCAACAACTATGTTCACGAGGCCTTCCCCTGGTTTCAAGATGAACTGCCCTTTATCCTGGTCTTGCTGACGCCCTGCTCGGAAGCGTCGATCGAAACGCCTCATGCAGAGATCCTGGACACGCTGAACATACAGGCTCTGCACACCCTGCAGTTCACCGTTTTGTCAGGAGACCGCTGCCAGCTCTACTGGTTCAAGGCAAACCGGACAGCGGCGGCCCAAAAAGGCCGCATCGCAGAGCATCTGCGCCAGCAGGCCGGCAGCAAGCTTTGCTTTGCCCTGTCAGAGATCATGCATCGGCCTGAAGAGATGCACCAGCAGTATGTCGCCCTGAAGACCGACATCGTGATCCGCAGGCAAGTTGAGTATACACTGCCGATCACAACGCAAATCAACTTGACCAATAATCTGCAGGCCAACAAGCCCGACGCATGTGTCCGCTTGCTGCGCGAGGTTCGGGAAACGACAGATCCGGCCTGCGTGATGTCCTTTCTGCTGCGCCTGGAGGCAGACTATGCCGTTGCGCATCAGGAAATCAAGGATCAGTATAACCGCTACCTGGCCTGCCGTGACAAGGAAACGATGTGGGACTTTGTCACGCAGACGGTTCACCAGCTTTGCACCCTGATCGATGAGGTCCGCCACGAAAGCACCTACCACATGGGCAAGCTGATCCGCAGTTACATCGACGAGCATTACGCAGACCAGAACCTCAGCATGAAACAGCTGGCCGACTTGTCCGGCATGCATCGCACCCAACTGTCCAAAATGCTGAAAGCACAGCTGGGGATGACATTCTCGGATTATGTGCAGAATCTTCGCGTCAGCAAGGCCATTGAACTGATGCGGCAGACCGGCACGCCGCTGGCCGCCATCGCCGAATCGGTCGGCTACATCAACTACATCACGTTCAAAAACGCGTTTGTCCGCGTCAAGGGCACGACACCGCGCCTCTATCGCCAGACGGACTGACCGTGCATTCTTTACAGGCGTATTGATCCACGTTATACTTGCTTTAACAAACAATTTGTCTGACAACCTACAACTTGGGAGGTGTCCATGCCGGTCAAGCCGATCGAACGGGTCCATGTGGGCGACGCGGTCTTCACCCAGCTGAAGAATCTGATCCTGGGCGGCGAATGGGCGCCCGGCACCAGAATTCCTGCTGAGCACACCCTCAAGGAGCAGTTCGGGGTCAGCCGCGTTTCGATCCGGTCCGCCCTGGAACGACTCAAGAGCCTGGGCCTGATCGAAGCCCGCCAGGGCAGCGGCACCTTTGTCTGCCTGGATAGCCGCGACAGCCTTTTCGACGCGATCATCCCCGTCTACATCCAGGGCAGCCGCGACATGATCGAAATTCTTGAATTTCGCCTGGCGGTCGAATGCGAAGCCGCGCGGCTGGCCTGCCTGCGCATGGACGCGCGTGACATCGGCCGGCTGGGCCGCCTTTACGAGAAGATGCGCCAGGCGGTTCAGGATCCGGACGAAGTCGCCCGGCTCGATCTGGATTTTCATCTCCAGATTGCAAGGCTGTCTCAGAACCGCTATTTCTACCAGGTCGAACAGGTATTGCGCGACATTTTGTCCGCTAATTTCCGCAAGGTGATCGACGCCATCGGGCCGGATATCGGCATCCAGTATCACGAGCTGATCCTGGCCGCCTTTGCCGCCCGCGATTCCGAGCAGGCATATAACCAGATGAAAACACACCTTCAGCGCACAATCGACACGATACGTGACTATCAGACCGCTGCGGCTAAAGAGGGACAAGATCGGGAGGGATTCAATGCTTGATCCAAAACAACAGGCACAGATCGAAGACCTGGCCTGGAAAATCCGTTACCACGTTATCGAGATGACCGGGGTCGGCAAGGCCGGCCACATCGGCGGCTCCTGTTCCGCCGCCGACATGGTGGCCGCGCTGTACGGCTGGAAACTCCGCCACGACCCGAAGATGCCGCGCTGGACAGGTCGGGACCGCTTTGTCATGAGCAAGGGGCATGCCGCGCTCGCCCAGTACGCGGCCCTGGCCGAATACGGCTACTTTCCCCTGGCTGAACTGAAGCAGGTCAAGAAACTGAACGGCATGCTGCAGGGACACCCGGACCTGACCCGCACCCCTGGGATCGAGGCGAACACCGGCTCGCTCGGCCAGGGATTGTCGATCGGGGTCGGCATGGCGCTCGGGCTGCGATTGGACCGTCTTGACAGCAAGGTCTATGTCATGCTCGGCGACGGTGAGCTGGCCGAAGGGCAAGTCTGGGAGGCGGCCATGGCCGCGGCCAACTTCAAACTCGACAACCTGGTCGGGCTGCTCGACCACAACCGGATCCAGGCGACCGGCGAAATCGCCAAACGCTTCACGATCGCGCCGATCGCCGAGAAATGGCAGGCCTTCGGCTGGCAGGTCCTTAATATCGACGGGCACGATGTGCCGGCTATCTGCGCCGCCCTGGAGCAAGCCGACCAGGTTTCGGGACGCCCGACCATGATCATCGCCCATACCGTCAAGGGAAAAGGGATCCCGTTTGCGGAAAACACCGCCGCCTATCATAACGGTATCCTGACAGAGGAACTTTTCCGGGAAGCGATCGCTTCCCTTGAGCAGAATCGGAGGGATCAAGCATGCAATGGCTGAACCAGCGCAAAGCTTACGGCGAAAGCCTCGTTAAACTCGGTCAGAAAGATTCCCGGATCGTCGTGCTTGAAGCGGACCTTGGCAAATCGACCATGAGCTGTTTCTTTCAGGACGCCTTCCCGGAGCGGTATTTCGAAATGGGCATCGCCGAAGCCAACATGATCGCAACGGCTGCGGGCCTCAGCCTGACCGGGAAGATCCCGTTCGCCGCCTCGTTCGCTGTCTTCGCCACCGGCCGCGCCTATGACCAGATCCGGACCAGCGTGTGCATCCCGGGTCTGAATGTCAAGATCTGCGGTTCAAGCGCCGGCCTATCCGATTTCGGCGACGGGTCGACGCACCAGAGTATCGACGACCTGGCCCTGATGCGCGTGTTGCCCAACATGACGGTCCTCTCGCCGGTCGATGCCGTCGAGACAGAAAAGATGGTCGAGGCGATGGCCGCACACAACGGTCCGGTCTACCTGCGTCTTTGCCGCAACGACCTGCCGGTCCTGACCGATCCCGGCGATCCCTGGCAGATCGGCCAGATCACCGAAGTGAAACCCGACGGCGACATCGCCCTGCTCGCAACCGGCGTCATGGTGTCACTTGGTCTGGAAGCGGCCGAAGAACTCGCCCGTGACGGTATCCATCTCAAGGTCGTCAACATCAGCACGATCAAGCCGCTGGATGCTAGCCGGCTGGTTGATGTGCTCAAGGGTTGCCGTGCTTTCGTAACTGCCGAAGAGCACAGTGTGATCGGCGGTTTAGGCGGCGCGGTCAGCGAGGCGCTGTCCGGCCGGCTCAGCCTGCCTTCAGCCCTGATCGGGATCGCCGACCAGTTCGGCACCTCCGCCTACGACTGGCAGGAGCTCCTGAACCATTACGGGTTGACGAGCGAAGCGATTGTGGCTGCGGTCAAAAATCTGGATCGGGAGAGTGCCCGATGAAAGCGCTTGTTTACACATCGCCCGGTGTCCTGGAACTGCAGGAGCGGCCGATACCGCAACCAGGCGCCGGCGAGGTTCGCATCCAGGTGCGGGCCAACGGCATCTGCGGTTCGGATGTCCAGGGCTATCTGGGCAAGACCGGCCGACGTGTGCCGCCCCTGGTCATGGGCCACGAGTTTTCCGGTCAGGTCGACGCGGTCGGCGATCGGGTCAGCCGTTTCAAGCCCAAAGACCGCGTCATCGCCTATCCGGCCCTCTATTGCGGCCGCTGCCCGGATTGCCTGGCAGGCCAGCAGCACCGCTGCCGCCACAAGACCTTTCTCGGCGCGATGAGCCAGGATGGCGCCATGGCAGAATATCTCTGCCTGCCCGAACACCTGATCCTGCCGCTGCCGGATGCGGTATCGTATGAGACTGGCGCGCTGACCGAACCGCTGGCCGTCGCCTGGCGGGCCGTCTGCCAGGCGGGCGACCTGACCGGCAAGACCGTCCTGATCGTCGGCGCCGGCACGATCGGGCTTCTGGCGCTTCAGGCCGTGCGCCTGAAAAACCCGTCCCTGATCCTGGTCAGCGAAATCAGCCCCGCGCGTGCCGAACGGGCACGGCTGTTCGGCGCCGACGGCGTCGTCGATCCAACCCGAACCCCTCTGTCAGACTGGCTCGCCGGGCAAGGCGCCAGAGACGGCATCGACGTGTCGATCGAGGCCGTTGGCCTGTCGGTCACCGCCGCCCAGGCCCTGGACGCGCTAAAACCAGGCGGCACCAGCATCTGGATCGGCAACCACCAGCGACAGATCACCTGCGACATGCAATCGATCGTCACCCGTGAACTGACCATCCGCGGAACATACATTTACAGCCCGGAGCAGTTCGCCCAGGCGCTGGATCTGCTGGCCAACGGCAAGATTCAATCGGACGGGCTGATCAGTGACCGTCTCCGCCTGGCTGACGGGCCTGAAGCGTTCCGATTCCTGGCCAGCGACCCGGAAAAACACCTGAAAGTCATGCTGCTGAACCCTTAAGCACATAGGAGGATCTCATCGTGTCATACCTTGATGAATTGTTTGCCCTTCATGGAAAAGTTGCCCTGCTGACCGGAGCGGCCGGCGGGATTGGCCAGGCCCTGGCCCGGGGGCTGGCGTCTGCCGGTGCCCGCATGGTTCTGGCGGACCTGGATCTGGCCGCCGTGCGAAAGCTGGCCGACGAACTGCCCGGTAGCGATCACGTCCCGGTTGCCCTGGATGTCAGTAAGACAAAACAACTTGAGCAGACGATCGACGACGTTCTGGCCCGGACCGGCCGGATCGACGTGCTGGTCAACTGCGCCGGCATCAACAAGCGTGAAGGCCTGCTGGATGTCAGCGAAGAAACCTATGACCGGATCATGGCGGTTAACTTGAAAGGCGTCTTCTTCCTGACCCAGACGGTCGTCAAAAAGACCCTGATGAAGACCGGCGGCCGCATCATCAACATCGGCTCCTACAACTGCACCAGCATGCTGGGCGGGGTGTCGGTTTACGGTGCCAGCAAGAGCGGGATCGCCGCCCTGACCCGCTCGATGGCCATCGAATGGGGCAAGTTCAACATCACGGCCAATTGCATCGCGCCCGGCCACATCCTGACGCCGCTCACCGTCCCCACTTGGGAGCATCCGCAGCGCTCCGCCTATCTGCGCGAGCGCATCACCCTGGGCAGACCGGGCAACCCGGACGAGCTGATCGGGCTGACGCTGCTTTTAGCCTCCGACGCCTCTGGTTACATGACCGGCCAGCTTTACAACATAGACGGCGGTGCCCTGGCCGGCGGTCAGCCCTGGCTGTTTGACACGGCGTACTAAGGGACAGTTAAGTAATGAGCAGTCCCTAAGCGTCAATACTGGCCGTACCGCCAGGCGCTCTCGATCATCTGCAGATAATTGGCCTCGGTGCGCGGTGACAGCGGCACGTTGATCGGGGCCGCGGTCGGCATCAGGATAAAGCCGCCGCCTGCCTTGGCGTCGGTCATCGCCTGACGCACCAGCGCGTCGATCCGTGCCGGGTCGGCGTTTTCCAGTTCGCGCAGCTCGATGTTGCCCAGCAGGCAGAACTGCCGGCCGTAGCGGCGCTTAATCTCCCCCAGCGGGATATCGCCGTCCGGCGGCGGTTCCAGGGGATCCAAAGCCATGGCCTCGGTCTCGGCAAACTGGTCGATGACCGCGCCGATCCGCCCGTGGCAGTGAATGCGCGCAATCGCGCCGGCCTGACGGATTTGGCGGCAGATCGGGATCAGGTATTTTGTGACCAGTTCACGGAAGAGCTCCGGCGGCAAGTATGGCGGCGTCGCGTATTCCGGCCCACAGATCCGGACCACCACGTCCCGGACGTCATGGTCCAGGATCTGCCTGAGCTGCTCTTGCTGGCGTTCATAGAGCGCGTCCAGAAAATACCGGGTTAGTTCGATCTCTGTTCGAGCTATAACCAGGAAATCCGCCATGCTGAACAGCTCGGCCGCCTCACAGATCGGATCGGGAATGGAAAGCATCATCAGGCCGTGTCCGCCCAGCTGGCGAGCCCGGTCGTCAAAAGATGAAAAATCGACTTTGGCCGGTTCGTAAGGCAGGGACAGGTAAGATGCGATGTCTTCTGGCTCCTGCAGAAAGTGGCGTAGCGTCCAGGCCGTGTGGATCGTGTCATCGACCCGCACCAGCCGCTCGAGCGGCCCGGATGCGGTGTGCAGGACAATCCGGGTAAACTGGCTTTTTCCCTCCCGCCAGGTCGTGACCTCGCGAAACGGCTCGGGAGGCGCGATCCAGTCCGGACCGGCCATGAAAAGGCACTCGGTGCGGGCGCGGATCTCATCCATCAGGCGCGTGTAGGACGGCTCGTTGTTTTCCCAGGCCTCCGGGTTATAGCCGACCAGTTCGTAGGTTGAGATCGGGACACGGTCGACCGGCTCGTGCCGGAAACTGCGCAGGAGTCGTTCTCTGGAATCCATCGTCTTCAATCCCTCAGCAGCAGATAGTTCTGGACGTTATGTACGGCATTGTTCTGCAGGTAGGCGCGCGGTACGCGCCGCCCGATCAGGCAGGTGACCTCGTAGTTGACCGTATCCAGCCAGTTGGCGACATCGTCTACCGTGACGGCTTCCGGACCGTTCCCGTCGCAAGGGCCAAACAGGATAACGGGATCGCCGACCTTGACCGGCGGATCCTGGATATGACTGACATCGACCATGCAGGTATCCATGCAGATCCGGCCGACCACCGGAGCCCGCCGGCCGTGAACCAGAACTTCGGCACGGCCGCTGAGCCGGCGCGAATATCCGTCGGCGTAGCCGATCGGGATCGTGACGATGGCGCTGTCGCGCTCTGTTGTAAACAGACGTCCGTAGCTGACAGAACTTCCGGCCGGCAGTTGCTTGGCCAGGATGACGCTGGTCTTAAGCGTCATGGCGGGTTTCAGCTCAGGCCAGGCATCCGGGCAGCCAGGCGGCACCATACCATAGAGGATCAGCCCGGGCCGCACCATGTCCAAATGCATGGCGGGGAAGCGCATCGTCGCCGCGCTGTTACAGACATGTTTGAGGGGAATCGGCAGGCCGATCCGATCCAGTTCGCGGCTGATGCTCATGAACTGCTCGAACTGTTGCCAGGTATAGCTGTCATCCGCCTCATCGGCACTGGCGAAGTGCGTGTAGAGCCCTTCGACGACGATCCGAGGCAGCGTTCGGATCCAGTCAATTTCCTTGACCGCCTGGTAGCCCGCCAGGAAACCGACACGGCCCATGCCCGTGTCGACCTTGATGTGGATGCGGGCCTCGGTATCCAGGGCTTGCGCGGCAGACGACAAAGCCTGGGCCAGGTCGCGGCTATAGACCGTCTGGGTGACCTGGTGCGCCAATATCTCGCTTGCGCGGCGCGGGTCGGTGTAGCTAAGCACCAGGATCGGTACGGTGACACCGGCTCGTCGCAGCTCGATCGCCTCATCGAGCATGGAGACGGCCAGCCGGCTGACGCCGTTTTGCAGCAGCACCTGGGCGATCGGGAACACCCCGTGCCCGTAGGCATCGGCCTTGACGACGCCCATCACATCGCAGCTGCGGTGGACTTTGCCGCGGATCAGGCGCGCATTGGCGGCCACCTGATCCAGGTCGACTTCCGCCCAGGAGCGGGTTAACAAGTCACGGCCCTGCCGGAGCCAGATCGTCTCACGCTGATCAGACATCTTCTTCTTCCCATCCGATCCTGCGCAGGGCAGAACCCAGTTTTCGAAGGACATCCCGAGGCAGCATCGCCCGGCGGCCAATTTCCCGGGCCGCCAGATCCGCAGCCAGCCCGTGCACATACACAGCGGCACCTGAAGCTTGCCAGGCGGACAGGCCCTGGGCCAGGAAACCGGCAATCAGACCGGTCAGCAGGTCGCCGCTGCCGCCGCGGGCCAAACCATCCTGACCGGTTGTATTCAGCCAGCAAGCGCCCCCCGGATCGGCGATCACCGTGCAGGCGCCCTTGAGCACAACGAGGCAGCAGGTTCGGGCCGCCAGCGTCCGTGCAGCTGCCAGCCGGTCGGTCTGGTCGATGTCTGGAGCCAAGCGGCGGAATTCGCCGGGGTGGGGCGTCAGCACGGCAGGTTCAAAGCCCTGTTCCTTCCGTGCCAGGAGCAGCGGCCCGTACCGGTCGGGCGTGCGGCTGATCTCGTTCAGGGCATCCGCGTCGATGACCAGGCGGCGGGCGTGCCGGATCAGCAGCTCGAGCAGCAGACCCAGCCAGGCTGGCCGGCCGATTCCCGGGCCGATGGCCGCAGCCCGGGCTTGTTCCAACGCGGGCAAAACAGTCTGCGGTAAGTCTTCCAGGCTCTCCAGGGGCAATTGGAGCGCCTCCGGGCAGGCGGCCGCCAGGGCCGGCGAGATGGCGGCAGGCAAGGCCAGCTGGAGCAGCCCGATTCCCGAGCGGCCGGCGGCTTCGCCCGCCAGGGCCAGGGCGCCGGGCATCTGGACGGATCCTCCGGCCAGCAGAACCTTGCCAAACAGGCCTTTATGCCCGTCCGGGGGGCGCACGGGGCACCAGGGGCGCAGCAGGTCCCCGGTCAGCCAGGTGACCGGCGGATCCAAAAGGCGATCGAGAACGCGATCGGCCAGCGCCGCGTCGACGCCGATCGGGTCAACGACAACCCGGCCGGCCAGGAAATGGCCGGGGGCCGAGCACAAACCGATCTTGGGCCGGATAAAGCTGACCGTGAAGTCCGCCTGGACCGCGTCATCCGCGGCACAGCCGTTGTCTGCTTCAACCCCGGACGGGATATCGATCGCTACGACAAGTTGACCCCGGGAGCGTGCTCGGGCGATGTTTCGGCTGATTGCCCGGGCTTGTTCAGGCAGGCCGCGTGAAGCCAAAAAGCCGGTGCCAAAGAGCCCGTCGAGGATAAGTCCCGGCCGCTCCAGCTCAAAATCCGCCTCGATTGGCGCTCCCGCCCCGTGGCCCAACTTGAGCCATGCCTGACGGTTCGCTTCGGCCTCGGGCGGCAGTTTCGCATCCGGATCCAGCTGGCGGCAGGCCACCGGCCAGCCCAGAGCGGAAAGCAGCCGGGCACTGGCAAGCGCGTCGCCGCCGTTTTGCCCGCGGCCGCAAAGCACCAGAACCGGCAGTGTCTCCTGACCCTGATCTTTTGCCAGCTGTCGGCACAGCCTGACAACGGCATGCGCGGCAGCTTCCATCAGTTGGATGAGGGGCAGTCCGGTTTGTTGATGCCAGGCCGCGTCGATCGCCCGCTGCCCTGCTGTTCCGATCAGTCTCATCGTTTCCGCCTCCCTGCCGTTTTGTGTCAAAGCCATTGTAGCACAATCCAGCGAAGGCAGATATTGACGAATATACCGGCTAAAGAAAGTAACGGAGTTTGTCAAGATAGTTGTCGCAAATTCTTTTGTGAATTATTGACAGGATTGAGCCATACTTCGCCAGGCATGGACCAGTCTCTGATCTCACCCGTCCAGCGCCAGGGCATTCTGGAACGAGCTTCCTCATAGACTTTACGGCGATTTTCCAAAATAGACTCTGCTGCTCCCGTGTGAAGCTGATTCGGTGTCAGGTAGCGGATACCGCTATGACAATGGTTATAACGATACCAGCGAACAAGGCCTAACATCCAGGTTCTGGATGCCTCAAGCGACACAAAGCCTTTTTCGGGGAATGTTGGCCGATATTTAATGGTCTTGAACATCGACTCTGAATAAGGATTGTCATTGCTGACACGGGGTCTGCTGCGGGAAGGCGTGATGCCCAGTTCATAGAGGGTGGCCAGCATGGTTGCGCCTTTCATTGGACTGCCATTGTCTGAATGCAAAACCAGTGGTTGCTGGGACAGTGACAACCCTTGTGCCATCACGGCCCTGCGGATCAGCTGACTGGCATGCTCAGCGGATTCTTCCTCCCAGATCTCCCAGCCAAC